>Ga0123342_1008782_pt1 | contig 12502 bp, 11 predicted proteins | sample Turbeawhitnodule_FD_89960 | JGI IMG/M metagenome (GOLD analysis project Ga0123342, IMG submission 89960) | Root nodule microbial communities of legume samples collected from Mexico - Turtle bean Mexico white nodule | ecosystem: Host-associated > Plants > Roots > Nodule | place: Mexico: Nepantla... | reverse complement strand
TGTGAGCTTTGGTTCGGTGCAAAGTCTTGGTGAGTTCTTGAATTAGAACATTGATCCAATTCTAATTAAAGTGCCAATTCATGACCAACTCAAGTTGTTCCTAAGAATGTCAAAGAATCTTGTGTTCTTGCTATTGCATTCACATCAGACGACCTAGATTGGAATGAATAGAGTCATCCGAGTATACGCGCACTGTGAAGATGAATTTGTTGTGGAATTGTTTGTTTTAGCCTATGGTAAGACAACCTAAATCGGAATGAATAAAGTCATCCGAGTATAGGCGCCCTGTGAAGATGAATTTGTTATTGAATTGTTTGTGTTTAGCACATTGTAAGATGACCTAGATCGGAATGAATAGAGTCATTCGAGTATAGGTGCCCTGTGAAGATGAATCTATCTGATGAAGTACATGGTAAGACGACTTAGCTCGATGTAAGCATGACTACCCAAGTATAAGCGCCCTATGATATGAGTTTATTTTTGTTGGTGAATTACTTGATGTGAGGCATGGTAAAATGTAACTCGGGTAGCCGAGTAGGCGCACTGCATTGACAAGCAATAAGACACGGTAAGACATAACTCGGTCATCCGAGTAGGTGCACTGCATTGACAAGCAATAAGGCATGGTAAAACGTAACTCGGTCAACCAAGTAGGCGCAATGCATTGGCAAGCAATAAGGCATGGTAAGACGTAACTCGGTTAGCTGAGTAGGCGCACTGCATCGGTAAACAATAAGGCATGGTAAGATGTCCTATTCTAGAGTGAATAGAGTCATCTGGGCATAGACGCTCTATGGAGGTAAGGTTATTGGAGTTCGTACATGATAAGACGATCTAGATCGAAATGAATAGAGTCTTCCGAGTATAGACGCCCTGTGAAGATGAGTTATTCAATTTGGTACGTTTTAAGACGATCTAGCTTTGAATGAATAAAGTCATTCGAGTATAGACACTTTGAGAAAATGAGACTACTTGGTACGATATATGATGAAGATGATCGACCTTGAGTAGGTGCAACTACTTGAATGGGCACCCTATGAAGTTAGGCTTCGAGAAATCGATGCAGTAATCAATTGAAGTAGAGAGTTGTTTTAACTACGAAGGCGTCGCTACTTGAGGGTAGACGTCCAGTCAAGAGATGTAAGTAAACTCCTCACCTACTCTATATGTGGAAGTGTCATGTCATTTACCAACGCTGGTAAGACTTTTCGCCTAGACAAGCTCGGCTCGAGCCTGGGGGCTTGTGTACTGGACAGGAGTGCTCGACTTTGGGCCCAAAAGGCGGGTCATGGGCTTGGCCCAATTTCATTGGTAAGCCCGGTGGATAATAATTAAAATAGAGAAAATAATGAGTTTGATCATAAATTAATATAAAGTTGTTAGTTAAATATATATGTCGATATATATTAAGTTGTTATAATAGAATATATGGGAATATATGCACAAAGTTGTTAGTTAAATATATGCATAAATTTGTTGATTGAATATATAAAGTTGTTAAATAAGTAGAGAGCACCCGAGAATAAAGGTGCACGAGATTCTCTTATGTTGTTAGCACCGTGAGTAAAGGTGTCCGTGGATAGAATATTTTCTTATTGTTAGCACCCAAACGTGAAAGGTGCATGTGAGCAGGTGGTTTTCTGTTGTAATTTTATGCTTTCAGTAGAGATTATATTCTTGTGAGTGAAAGTTGTTAGAGGAATAACTATAAAAGGGCTTCAGACCCCGATAAAGGTATGTTGTTTATGAGTAGTAGAGACTGAAACTGATTATTATTTTGTATGCTCTCATTGATTGATCGTCAACAAGTAGAGCCTCCTCTTTCTTAGTGAAGCATTGATCCAGTACACCCAGAGAAGGCAGACTAGAAGCGGAGCTTGCTCAATCAGTCAACTCGAGGTCAACCGGTGAAAAATATTAAAAATTTAATCTGCATATTTATTAAATATCATGATAAAAATTTATTTTGCACATTTAAAATTTTGAAAATTTAAAAATCTGAAGTTTTTCGGAAAGACTTTAGGTTTGAAAATTTTAAATTTTAAAAATTAAAAAACTTCAAATTTTTTGAAGTGTTTCGAAAAGGGTTTAGAGTTTCAAAATTTAAAATATTTAAAACTTTATTTTTTTTAAAATTTTAAAATTTTGAAAAAATAAAAAGTAACGTAATGTCCATAATAATGAAATAAAATCAAATATTAATATAAAGATAAAATAGGAATTTTTTTTGAAAAAAGCTAAAGAAAAATATTTTTAAAATTTAAAAAAATTGAAAATTGAAAAATTCAAATTTAAAATGTTAAAAATTTAATTTTGAAAATTTAAAAAGTTAAAAAAATTAAAAAATTAAAAAAATTAAAAAATTAAATTTTTTAAAGTGTTTAAAAAGACTTTAGGATTTGAAAATTTAATTTATTTTTTTTTAAATTTGAAATGATGCAATGTCTAATAATAATAATAAAATTAAATTAAATAGTTATAAAGATAAAATAAAAAAAATTAAGAGAAGTTTCCTTAGGTATAGATTATTATTATTATTATTATTATTATTATTATTATTATTATTATTATTATTATTATTATAAAAACAGGTTATGGGTTAGTAAAAATAATAATTTTACATTATCCAATAACAATTTATCGTGTGATAAATTTATTATTTTCTTATAATAATAGTTTCAAAAGTATTGTCAATTCAACTACGACTTATCACTAATTGATACTTTACAGTGTCGAATTTTCTACACAGAAATTCAGTCACATATTTTCTCTAATCTAAAAAAAATTAAAAAATAGATACTAAATATAAAATTTGGGGAAATACATCTGCTTCCACGTGTATGCATTTTGATATATTAAAATTGAAAAAAAATATTGTTCACCGTGCTCGAGGAGGTGCGTAACTGAATCGTAACTGAATTCTCTCTCATTCCCCAAATTACTTGAATGTGTAAAGTCTGAAAACGTGTAAGAATGTAGCACGTACCTCTCTAAGCCTTTCGGAAAGGCTTATATACCTTTGACTTAAGCGCTTCTGCCACGTGGCTGCCTCTGACTCAAGCATCACTGCAGGCAGGCCCTCACGTTATCGTAACTTGAGCTAAGGTTGACTCGAGTGAGTGAGGCTGCCCTTTCGAAGTGCAACTGGCGTGGGATGATCCCTCAGGCGTCAACTCATACGCCCAATATCAGAGAGATCATCCATACTGAGCGTACACTGCCCCCTCACGTCCCATGCATGCCGATCGCCCCTGGAACAAGACTCTACCGAGTCGTATCGGTTCCAGTGGTTCTCTAGCGGTGGGGCGTACTACCGCTTCCCTACACCTTTATGCATGGTCTTTGTGATCTGGACTTCTCTATCTTGATAGCTGGGATGTGGCCTTCAAGCCACCTTTCTGACTCATCTTTCTCTTCGGGTGCCGAGGGTCGAGGACTCCTTGCCTTTCCCCCAAGCCAACACCTCCTCGGTCCTCTTACACGTGAGCTTGACGAGGCTCCTTCCTAACAAACTAAACCCTCCTTATGGGCCCTTCCTTCGGGGGTCCTATGTTTACTTTAGTCAACGGTCAACGGCCGAGACCCGGACGGTACACAAGCCCCCCAGTCTCGAGCTGGCGACTTGCGAAGCGAAGAGACTAAGGCCACACCCGGTCATCCTTCTGGGCCCACGCCCGCTCATCCCGTGGAGCCACGCCCGCTTATCTCTCTGAGGCCATGCCCGGTTATCTTACGTGGCACTCCACGATTGGACGTGCACTGTGCACTAAAGCTTTCTCTGCCCATGCTTAAACAACTTACACGTGGCACGATCCAACGGCTGAGCGTTAATGTCGTTTGCGCTTCAAGTTTACGTTAAGACACCCCAAACACGCGCTCCACTTCAGTGTTCCATCAAGCAAAACTTCTCTCACAAGCTTCTTCTTCTTCCTCTTGACTCTTTGCACTTCATCTTCCCCAAGCTCAGGACTTTCCTCTGATCAACTATCAAAGCTAACGTTTTGCTTCGATCATTGCTCTTATCATTCGACATTCTGCTCTATTGAACTGCATGGGCCTGTTTAAATCTCTGCATTTCTCATTTTCTCTACATTTGTCTTTTGTTCCCCTATTTCTTGCGTGGGTAGGGTTTTCTGGGTTTTCCATAGCTTGACACCATAACCCCCCTTGCTGAACCTTTGTCCTTTCTTTTTCTAGCTTCTTTAACCATGGCGCGAACCAAGACTACTGCTAACCCACCACCTCCTCTCGTAAACTACAAAGAGTCCTACTACTCTTGGGCCTCTGATAGGCTTCTTGCAGAGTCCTCAACCCTTACCTCAACTGAAGATTGGAAGGACCATCTTAAAAGCGAACCCGTAGGGAAAGCGTTCGGGAGGGAGGACGATGCCTACATCTCTATTCGCCCATGCGTTCCTGGGGAACCTGTTTGTGTAGACAACCGTTCCAACAACGGGGAACCTTTCTTCTTTTTCTACCAAACCGTCTTCAAGCGCGTAGGGCAACGTCTCCCCTTCAACAGCTTTGAGAAGGAGCTACTCACGGAGTTGAATGTGGCCCCTGCCCAGCTACACCCTAATAGCTGGGCCTTCATTAGGGCCTTCTCCCTTCTCATGGGGTATCTTGACCTCACGCCTTCAGTGGATGTCTTCCTCCACTTCTTTGAAGCAAAAAGCCCTGGGAACAACCTCTGGGTGAGCCTTAGTAGCGTGACTGGGAGAGTGCTCTTCTCCCTCTTCCAACAATCCTATAAAGGATTAAGGGGGAAATTCTTCAGAGTGTGCGCTTCTGACCACGACCGCACAGCTCTTGATGGATTCCCTCTACATTGGATGGAGAAGCTCAAGTTCAGCAAAGCTAAAACTTTGGATGAGCTCTCCTTAACTAGCCGCGAAACATGCTAGGTTTTGGCTAGCCTGGGCATGATCTTCAACACTGCTGATATAATCAAGCATGGGTGTGACCCCGCCGCCCTTGCCAAATACTTGGATACAGGTTTCCTTCACCATTTTCTTTCACCCACATAATCTGCATAACTCTCTCCTTCATCTTTAACTGTGCATGCTTTAACTTGCTTTCTTCTGGTGCAGCCATGGTGATGACTGAGGAGAAACGTGCTAGGTTCGTTGGGCTCTTAGCTCGTGGTGGTGCTGCCAGCAAGGCAGGTCCTTCCGCACCCCCTACCTCCACCACCATGCCTTTAGCTGCAACAGCCCCAACGAACCCCACCCCTAGATGCTCCTAACTCCACAGCTCCAATCGAAGCCATCCCTCTGGCCACGGTTAGAGTTGCCTCTCCCCAAGTTCCTTTGGGAGAGAACGAGGGTGTGGTGCACATCGAATCCAACAAAGAAGAAGAATCTGTTGGGGGCCCTACTTTCAAGAGGAGGAAAACCAACAGGGTGGCCACCTCCCACTCTTCTTCTGCTAGACCCTTCACCGGTGCACAAGATGACCTCCCAAGGGCCTCCTCTCCTCCACCTACACTTGCTCTTGAGGGAGCGGTGGGGACTTCCGCAGAGCCCGCTCCTGCAACCGCCCTTGAACTTCCCAGCGCTATTCAACACTTCCTAAGGGGTTGGCGACAGGCTCAAGCTGGTAACTTAGTAACTGAGGACGCGCTGATCGAGAGAGTATTCTGCGTGGAGCTATTTTGCTCAAATCCATGACCACCAGGAGCAAACTACTAAGGAAAAACTGGCCATGGCTGACGAGATGGCCAAACTAAAAGAATCACTGGACCAGCACCAAGCCATGATGGACGAGGTGGCCAAACTGAAGGAAGAGATGGCTCGACTAGGGCAGCATTTCCTTACCAAAGAGATCGCCCTCAAGGAAGAGCTGATGTTGAACGTGAGGCCAACAGAAAACTCCACGAGCAAGGACAAGAGTACGCAACTCTTTTGACCTGGGTGGTGCCTTTGCGGGTGGAGATAGCTGAGCTGAAGGACACCCTCAAGGAGAAAGAAGACAAGATAACCAACCTTGAGGGGCGATCGGTGACCCGCGAAGTACTCCTGGGCAAAGTTGAAGGCGAGTTGGCCACCTGTCAACAAGCACCGAAGGAGAAAACCGAAGCCCTTGCTGCTCAAGTGGCGTGCAAGCACCCTGAGGTGGACATTACTTGCTTCACCCCGGACAACTATGTGGCTGATGGCAACATAGTGCCTCGTCTCCTTAATCAATCTTAGGCCTTCTGTTTCAATTTTGTAACCTCATGAACATGTTTAACTCTTATGCCAACGTTTAACTTTACCTTTATCAATTTCTTAGTCGCACCTTCTGCTTCACATGGCTATTCTTACCTTTTGACTTGCGTTTTTGCTAACATTGCTTCCATGTCTAGCTTCTAGCTGATACTTAGGACTTCTTGTTCTTTAACTTAAGTAGCACGCCATCCCAATCCCATTTCTTTAACTTGGTTTGAACAAAATGTTAAGGTAGGGAGTGTGCGTGTACCCTTTAACTGTCCTCGCCATTGTCTCTTGCCTTGGTCAATGAGCTCTTACTTAGGACTTTACTTATAACTTGCAGTCTCGAGGTGTCCAGCCTCCGAGTGTGTAACTTGCCTCGTCATCGCTCGAGGGTGAGGAGGACTTCTCTTGGCCGAAGCCTACTACTTACTCTTGGTGCCCATGCTTGAGGAGATGCCTGCTGAAAAGTAGTATCGTTTCGTCCTCGGTGTGTCTAAACACCAAGGCATCCGGTCCTTATAACTTGCACTTGGATGCCCACGCCCGAGGAGAGGCCTGCCACCATGCAGTGTCTTTCGTCCTCGGTGTGTCTAAACATCAAGGCAATCAACGCACTTGGATGCCCACGCCCGAGGAGAGGCCTGCCACCATGCAACGTCGTTTCGTCCTCGGTGTGTCTAAACATCAAGATGACCTGGGACGTGGTGCTTACCTTTAAGGAGAAGGTGTCCCGAAGGATGGCGCTTACTCCTATCTGGGGTGTATCTGCACCAAGACACCTGGTTCTCCGCTGATTCGAACTTTCCTTCTGCCCTTGGCGCCCACCCCCGAAGGAGGCGCCCCCGCGTCTTCCCTCGGGGTGTCTAAACACCAAGGTGGTGGGTTCGTTTCTTACTGAACCGCGTTATCTTTTCTTAGCGTTTCTTTACATCGTAATAAGAAAACTTAAGACAATGTATGCTCAAACTGGCTTTTACTTGGGTGACCTCATTAAAAAACCCTCGAAAAGGAAAAAGAGTGTCCCCTTGAACGGTACACTATATAGAGTTTTTAACTGAAATAAAACTTCAAGTTCGCCGCATTCCAAGTGCGTGGGATAACGCCTCCATCCAACGTCTCAAGCCTGTACCCCCCATTTCCCAAGGCCTCGACTACTCTGAAGGGGTCGGTCCACTTGGGGGACAACTTGTTCTCTAATTGGTACGGGTGAGCTTTCCGCATGACCAGATCAGCAACTTGGAACTAACGGGGTTTTATCTTGGAGTTGTACTGGTGCTCCACCCTTCTCTTCACCGCTTCAACCTTTATCCTCGCCTCCTCCCTGACCTCGTCCAACAAGTCCAGATTAACCTTCCTCTCTTCGTTGGACGCCTCGGCCACAAAACTCTGAAAACGTAGCGAGCTTTCCTGAATCTCAACTGGAATCATTGCATCTGACCCGTATACCAGGCTGAAGGGCGTCTCCTTCGTCGAGGACTGAGGTGTGGTATGGTAGGCCCACACAATCCTGGGGACCTCCTCTGCCTAAGTTCCTTTGGCCTTCTCAAGCCTCCTCTTCAATCCTCGAAGCAAGATTCTATTGGCAGAATCCACCTGCCCGTTAGTCTGAGGGTGCTCTACAGACGCGAACACCTGCTTGATGCCTACCTCCGCACATAACTTGCTCACCTGCTGGCTCGCAAACTGAGTACCCTTGTCGGAGACAAGGCGCCTCGGAACGCCGAAGCAACACACGATGTTCTTCCACACAAAGTGTTGTACCTTGTGTGCGGTGATCTACGCCACCGGCTCTACTTCAACCCACTTCGTGAAGTACTCAATAGCAACTATCAAGTACTTCATCTGCCTTATTGCTAACGGGAAGGGCCCCATAATGTCAATTCCCCACGAGGGTTGTAAATTGACCTCAGCTCTTCTGGGGGTGCCTTGTGCCAGTCGGCATGTAGTTGACACTGCTTGCACCGTTGGGCGTACCTTACGCAGTCTTCTCTCAACGTCGGCCAGTAGTACCCTTCGCGCACCACCTTCGACGCCAGGGATCTACCACCAACGTGACTGCCGCAAATCCCTTCGTGGAGCTCAGACATGATCCGGGTGCACTGTTCTCCACTCACGCACATCAAGATTGGGCAAGTGAACCCGTGCCTGAACAACTCTCGGGCTCCACTGGAAGTATCCCATCAGCCAGGTAACGTTTGTACGCCGTCATCCACGTATCCCCCTTTTCCAGCACGCATACCTGCATGGGGTCTCCTTCTTCCAGTGTGTCCGGATATGCACCTATACTGGGCACCTTCAGCGTCTCCTGAGTTAGCAACCGATGACTCCTCGCCTCTTCTCTTGGCGGGTCGATCTGGAGGACGCCTACCATGTTATCTGCTACGAACGCTCGCGGTGCTTTGAGCATCTCCTGAATAACTGTCCTCTGCCTTCTCCCTTTGCCTGAGCTGGCCAGCTTGGTGAGCAGGTCAGCACGAACATTTTGCTCTCTCGGGACATGGACTAGCTCAAACACAGCGAACGCTCTCCTCAGCATTTGCACATAGCTTAAGTACGCGGCCATCTGCGGGTCTTTGGCTTGGTACTCTCTGGTCACCTGACCCCTAACTAACTGAGAATCAATCTTTGCCAACAAACTCCGTGCACCCATCTCCTTGGCCAAGAGCATCCCAGCTATGAGGGCTTCGTACTCAGCTTGGTTGTTGCTTGCCTTGAAGGCGAACCTAAGGGCCTGCTCGATCAACAGCTCGTTCGGCCCCTCCAAGATGACACCAGCTTCACTGCCCTGCTGATTGGAGGAGCCATCAACAGAGAAGACCCACCTAAAGCTGATCTCTTCCTCTGACTGCACATTCCCCGGGGACAGTTCCGCCACAAAGTCCACATAGATCTGACCCTTTATGGGGCCCCGGGGCTCATACTGTACGTCGAACTCAAAGAGCTCTACAGCCCAACGTACCATTCTTCCCGCTACATCCAGTTTCTGCAGCACTTTCCGGATGGGGAGGTCCGTCATCACTACCACTGAGAAGCTTTGGAATAATGGCGAAGCCTCCTGGCCAAGAATACCACGACCAAGGCTGCCTTCTCGAGGACCTGATACCTTGCTTCTGGTCCTTGCAACACCTTGCTTACGAAGTAGATAGGCCTTTGCACCTAGTCCTGCTCCTGGACGAGGACTAAGCTGATCGCCCGCTCTATTACAACAAAGTATAAACAAAGCGGCTCGCCCATATGTGGCCTGCACAACACTGGGGGAGCGGCCAAATATTCTTTTAACTTGAGGAACGCTGCCTCACACTCCTCGGTCCATACGAACCGGTTGTTCCTTCGATGCTCATCTTGAGGATGTGGCCTTCAAGCCACCTTTCTGACTTATCTTTCTATTCGGATGCCGAGGGCCGAGGACTCTCGCCTTTTCCCCAAGCCGACACCTCCTCGGTCCTCTTACACGTGAACTTGACAAGGCTCCTTCCTAAAAAACTGAACCCTCCTTGTGGGCCCCTCCTTCGAGGGTCCTATGTTTACTTTGGTCAACGGTCAAGACCCGGACGGTACAAATACTAACATATAAGTATATATAATAAAATATATCATACTTAAATTAAAAAAAACTAAAAAATATAATTAAAAATTTAATATTATTACTTGTTAAATAATTCATTTTTTGAGATATTAAAGTCTTTTTATTTAATTTAAATGAGACAAATGTTTGGTAAAAGAAAAATTTTAAATTTTCAAAAAATGAAAACTAAAAAAATCTCATAGTTGCTATACTTAAGAAAATAACATTTTCAAAAACTAACCTTTTTGAATTTTTTATGTTATGATTCCAAAAAGAAATATTTATATAAAGCATATGAAAATTTATTTTTTCTCAAAATAAAATAAAAATTTAAATAATAAAAATCATATGTTATTATTAATAATATATTTTATCAATTCAATTATTTACTTATAAAATTTATGATTTATGAGATTCATAATTTTTAATACCTAGTGTTTCTTTAAAATAATTCAGAAATTTAAAACATTCATCATGAAAGTTATAAATTTGTGAAATAGTTATATTATTCATATAATAAAATTTAATAGTATTTCTTATTAATCATTTACATCCTTATTTCTTTCTTGTTAGAATATTAATATGCATTCTTTAGTAGTTTTTTCTAAATTATTGCAAGAATTCCACAAAGTTTGACTTCGTAACCTAATTAATAAAGTACATACACATAATAATATACAATGATTATATGCAATATAAAAAAATACAATCATCAAAAGAATCATAGAACTTATAAAAACAAAAGAAGTATTAAAACATAAGATGTTACAATTTTCACAATTATTTATTCAAGAGGTTTTGTGTGCATTCATTTGTATATGACAACCCTTTTGTAGGGTTTACATTCTCTGTGAGCATCACCACAAACTCCTCTTGGATAAATATAAGTTATATATAATCAATTCTACTCCAAGCAAATTTAACCAACCATATTTTAGGGTGTTCCTTGTTTCAACTATCTCATCAAGAAGGTAAAACCCTATAGAAGGGCTATCAAACGCTTTTGCATGAACTTTCGCAAATATGCCCGACATAGACCTTAACATCTTGTGTCATAGACTTACAATAGACGAGAAAGTCAGGACAATAATACAGAGGAGAAGAAAGTTCAATGAAAAGAGACGTCTGGTCATCAGAGAAGAAAACTAGAAACCCTTGAGAGTTGGTCACATAAGGGAAATCGAGTACCGTGAGTGACTAGCAAATGTGGTGTTGGTAAAGAATTTCAATGGATAGTGGAGAATGTGGGTTGATTTTACAAACCAAAAATAAAAGTTTGTCCCAAAGATTCATACTCGCTGCCCAACATTGATTCCTTGGTGGACAGCGCTTCAAGTTGCCGACTTCTGAGCTTTTTAGACGCGTTCTCAAGGTACAACCAGATTCCCATGCACCCTCGTGACGAGAGCAAGACCGCATTTATGGCAAAGCTCTCCATCTACTGCTATAATGTCATGGCCTTTGGACTGAAGAACGTCGGTGCCATCTATCAGAGGTTGATGGTCAGGATTGTCGCCCCCAGGATTGGACAAAATGTGCAAGCATACGTGGACGACATGGTCATCACCTCAGAAGAAAAGGATCAACACGTCGCTGATTTGGAAGAGCTATTTACTACAATAGCTAAGTACAATATAAAATTCAACCCAGAAAAATGTGCATTTGGGGTAGAGGCAGGGAAGTTCCTAGGATTCCTGCTCACTAAACGGGGGATAGAAGCGAACCCAGACAAGTGTGAAACCATCATAAGAATAAGGAGCCCTGCCACTGTGAAGGAAGTGCAACAGTTGATTGGGAGGATGGTCGCCCTGTCCCGATTCCTATCAGTAGGAGGAGATAAGGGGTACTCTTACTTCCAGTGTTTAACAAAGAGCAACTGCTTCACATGGACTCGCAAATGCAAAGAGAAGTTTCTCAAGTTGAAGGAGTACTTGGCCAACCCACATGTCCTTTGTAAGCCGCTACCAGGTACCAGGTACTCCCATTTGTCTCTATTTTGCAGTCACAGATCGAGCAATCAGCTTGGTCATTGTGCAAGAGCAGGATCAAGCTCAGAGACCAATATACTTCGTGAGCAAGGTGCTGCAGGGGCCAAAGGTTCGATCTTCCAATCCGCAAGGTCCTCCATAAGCCTAATGTAGCAGGTCTGATGGTACACTAAACAGTCGAGCTATCAAAGTTTGACGTGCAATACGAACCCAGGGGGCCATCAAGGGCCATGTATATGTTGAATCCGTGGTCGAGCTATCCTTTGAAGCCACCCAGGTGGACGATGGAGACTTTTAGTGGGTCCTTTCCGTAGATGGATCATCTAATAAGCAAGGTAGCGATGCTGACATCATTCTAGAGGGACTTAATGGGTTGTTGATTGAGCAGGCCCTTAGATTCTCTTTCAAGGTCAGCAATAACCAGGTTGAGTTCGAAGCGCTGATAGTTGGGATGCTGATGGAGATCAAGCTCAAGTAGACATGGAGGCCACTCATCAAGAGCAAGAAGAGGTTGAGGCTCAAATGGAGGACGCTCATGGATTTAATAGCCCACCTCAAAGGCTTACAAGGAGCATGTTCAAGACTTTAGGAGCTAATGGACGTTTGTATTCTCTTTTTGTAATTTCTTTGTCTGAAGGTGCTTAGAGGGAAACATAAGAAACCTCTTTTGTAAAAGCATCTTTAGGTCTTTAGTTTAGGAAACTTAGGGGGGTGTGCGTTTAGTAGAGAGGTGTAGACGTAATAGGGAGGTGCCA
>Ga0123342_1008780_pt1 | contig 12504 bp, 7 predicted proteins | sample Turbeawhitnodule_FD_89960 | JGI IMG/M metagenome (GOLD analysis project Ga0123342, IMG submission 89960) | Root nodule microbial communities of legume samples collected from Mexico - Turtle bean Mexico white nodule | ecosystem: Host-associated > Plants > Roots > Nodule | place: Mexico: Nepantla... | reverse complement strand
TCAATATATTACTTTACTCTTCAAAAGAGACAATCCTGCAAGCAAAAACAATTGGAATTGGTGACCACGTCACCTCCACATCCAGAATCTTCTAACCTAGGATTTTATTGAAAATAATAAGACTAGCTTCCCTTACCTGAACTTTAGCTGATGCTCACTAAGAGCTCCAAATCTACCCAAAAGCTTAAAGGAAATTAACCTGCACCACAAAGTCCTAATCAAAATCTAACTATATAACTATGACCTTGAGTTAACAGAGATTAACCCTAAAGTTAAAAGAGTCACATGTAAAACTCAGGTAGAGACAACCCAAGTTCAAAATTTGACTCAAAGAAAAAAGGGCCAAAAATGAACTTACTCTGTTTAGGATTTTGATCGGGCAATCTTGTAGAGTCCATTGCCAGGAGTCCAATGGCAGACTCCGATCGTCAAACTGATAACTGAGGATGTCAGAATCATAGAGAGAAGGAGAGGAAAGGAAAATGGTACAAAAAATAAACTTACTCTACGTCAAACAGATGAACGAGGAGATCAGAATCTTAGAAAGAAGGGAGAGAAAGGAAAAGGGAAACTTTTAGAGAGATGGTGGTTATTTTAAAATGAAACCTGAATAATTTTCTATTTATATGTCATTTTCATTTTAATAATAAAATATTCAAGTATCATTTAAAATATACCACTTCTACTCTAAGGTTATTTTCTAGATCCTTACAGTACGCTTTGTGAAAAGTACGAGGAATCTATTCAACATTTATTTTTTGAATGGGCTAATGTTTTGCGTATTTGGAGTTGGGTTCGACACATTTTTCCTACTTATGATTTCTCTAATAAGGATGTTTTTCTTTATTTTATTAAGAGTGATGGTAGTCCGTTGGTTAAATTGGTTAAGCTAGCTGTGATAACTTTTTCTATTTGGATGATATGGCGTATGAGAAATTATGCTTGTTTTCAGGATAAGATTGAGGTTTATAGGGTTATTTTGGTTATTAAAGATTTAACTTGTCTAGTAGATAATTCGTCTAAAGCTTTAATGAAGAATGATATGTCGATTTCAATGTGCTCAAGTTTTTTGGTATTAACACTCGTACTAGTAAAATTCTACGTCCTCTTCCTGTTAGTAGAGAGTTTCCTTCACCACACTGGGTTAAAATTAACACTGATGAGGCTGCTAGGGGTTATCCAGGTCTTGCCGCTTGTGGAAGTATTTTTCGTGGAGTATGGGGAAGTTTATTGGAGCTTTCTTTGCGTTTCTTGACGTTCAGACTGCTTTGGTTGCTGAATTTTATGGAGTTATATATGCTTTGGAGAAAGCTCAAAAGTTGGGTCTTACTAATGTCTGGCTGGAATGTGACTCTGTCTTGGTTTGTGATGCGTTTACTGCTAGGACAAATGTTCTTTGATGCTTCGTAATCGATGGAATACTTGTCTTAATTACTGTGAAAAAACCAGGTTTAGGGTTACTCATATTTTTCGTGAAGAGAATGCGTGTGCTGATAAGTTGGTTAATTTAGGATTTATTCATAGAAAATTCTTTTATTGGTATAATAGACTTCCATCTAGTATGTGTTTTAGAATTCTTTATTAATAAGTATAGTTTATTTATGTATCGTTTTTGTTAACATATGGGTTTTGGTCTAGTCTCCCATATTTTTGTATTTTCTTTCTTTTTCTTTTTTTAATAATACTTTTTTCATGTGATGATAAATGATTATTGTTACTTGAGATGTCAACCTAGCTGAGATGTCAAGTAACTGCCTAACATAAAAACTTTTTATAAAAAAAAAACTTTAATATTATATTTAATGTAATATAATGTCTTGTTTTGTTTTGTTATCTCAAACTGATTATACTTTTACAGGCTAAGTCAACATTTCAAATCTCAAAAGATATACTAATGGTGTGTGAAAATTGACATTATAAAGTCATACACAGAAATGAATCAATACCATTAAAAACGACGAATAAATCAACAGAAAGTTGTGTAATTCCTGCACATGCTTGGCAATGTTGTTGAAGCCTATCTTGGACATTTACTACTTTCAAAAGTTTGGTTTTTAAAACTTTGAATCACCTTGGAGAAAAGAAAAACAAATACATGTACAAGTACAACCTTGGACGTTGCGACCAGCAAAGCATTACACGCGTTCACAATGGAAAAGAGTGAACAAATTCCCACTTGATTTTAGGGAGAAATGTAAATTTGTTTGGAGTAGTGAGAGGCAATAAAAGAAGAAGCAAAAAGAAAATAGAAAAACAAATTTTCAGCAAGCCACTTTATTTTTTGGTCCAGTGGCCGTGTGACCACTTTGAAGGTTTTGGGAAGTTTTGACGCCACAAAAGTGGGAAAGGATAATGAACTTTACACTTTCATTGATCACTAAAATGGTGAGGGAGATGTGAAAGAGAATCTTCATAATTTACTGGAACAAAAAGCTTACCAAATGTGATTCATCTACGAGAGTGATAATCAACACAAGAACCCACATGTTCCTAATTGGGAAACAGACCCATTTTTCGCAGCTTTTCACTCTGACTATCAAAGCAAGTTGCAAACGACTTCACATCCAACACCAGTCAGCTTTCCTACTTTGACCAACCAGTTTGTTTCACACAGAAAGTGATATTTCATATAAATGTTCATGCTTTCATTTATTTACGCAGTTATTTCATTAGTGATACCATCTCATATAATGCTGGTAAAGAACGTTATCAAAAGTTTTGGTAGACGAGTGGTTCTAAAAGACAAAAAAAATAAAATTATTTGAAATTCAAAATAATAATACTTATTTTATTTTTTAATTTAAAATCTTAATATATATTATTATATTATTAAAGTTGATTGTTAAGTGGGTGCCTTTTTTTATGGTCATGAAAATATTCTTTCTGTTTCGTAAAGAGTTAAAGTTTTTAGAACAGATTATTAAGCTTATCTGTATTACGATTTTGTCACTGTACAATTAAGAAACAGACATTTTTTATCATCTACTCGGATATTAAAAATTTAAATATTGAGTTTGTAAAACGAGACATATTTACTTTATTTTCTTTTTTGGTAATATAGTAATCTCCATACACAAATTATGAGTATAACAAGCTTAATAACATTTTACATTTTTTTTCAAATTTAATTTGTTGCGCTACATAATTTAGTTTCAGTAAAATTAGTTTATTAATATGTAACATTTTTCAAATATAAATTATTATTATTATCATAAACATATTATTAATTTAAATTAAAATAATAAATTGTTTTAAATTGTAATAATTACTATCAATTTTAATTTCAAATATTTTTTGGTACATATGCCTACTTAACCTAAGCCTCTTCTATTCACACCAACGACAATTTCATCCTCATCTCCATAGTTTTACTTCCTACTTCCTGTACCTCCATAAGTCTTTCAATTCCAAAATTACCTTTGAACAAAAACTAAGATTTGTTTTTTATTTTATTTTAGAATGTTATAATTAATAAATCTTTCTGACTCTAAAATTCCGACTACAAAAATAAATAGCAATACAATTATTCATATTTTACAACTAATCTAGTTGGACCCTTGTAATAAAAATGGGCTACCTACGAGTCATTAACAAACAAGTCAAATTTTTAACTCGCACAACTTGAATTTTGTGATTAATCAATGAATTGCATAAAAATTAGTTACGACTGAGTACTTGCGCCACCACCTTGAATTATCTTAAAACAAATATATTTTCCTAAGTGAACTCATTCATTCAAAATGAGACTACACAGAACAAGAAAATAACTAAAAGAATGGTGAAACGTAATTACCTACTCCTTATAAGCTGCAGAATACGAATAAATTTTATAAAAAGAGGAAGGAGATGAGGGAAGGAGTCAAAGTCTGTTCAACCAAAATGAATGTCAAAATTAAAATAATACTAAATTAAAAAAAAATTTGTCAATGTTGTTAGTGCGTGGCTGCCGAAATCCTTGCGCACCTCTTTTTCCTGCGTGTTTTGTTTTGCCATACTTGGATGAAGTTGAATTCAAACTAAAGAAAAAGTTATTTCTTTTTCCTGTTCAACTTCCTCATGACTCAAGAAAGTGACTAGTGCTTTAAGATAACAGCTAACTACACCAGGATGAAGTTACACACAACATTTGGAAAATTGGTTCCTGTCAACATTTTTTCCCAGGGATGGTTCAATATTTGAAGCAATGAAATTTTTTTTTATTGATTTCAGATACATTTGAATCGATGAAACAAAATGAACCAGAGGGAAGAGAAAAGAGACTTTCTATGGTAAACTCTCAGACACAGAGAACTCTCCCTAAAAGTAACCCTTCATCTTCCTTTTTTTCTCCTTCCAAATATACATTAAAAGATAAAACTAGCAAGACTAAGGAATATCATTTTACATTGAATGTATTAAAAAATTGGCTAAAGCTATGAATAGTTTTATCAACAGCCGTGTCATGACACACCTCAGACGTGGATTGCAGAAGCAACAATTAGTTGCTTTTTACACAATTTGACCAGAACACATTGTCAAACATTGATAACTATTTAAAATCCAAATACGCAGCAAATCTATTTACTAAAAGAAAAATATTGAATACTGTTTGATTTGAAGAATTTAAATGCATTTACTTTTTCATCCAATAGCTTTTTATAAAGTATAGAGAGGAATAATAGAGAAATATTGTAAAAAAATTTAACATTACTTGTTGCAATTTGCAAAAGCCACATCCAGTCCAACCAATTAACTGCACTGTCCTACAACAGATAACAGCTAATACAAAGAGGTCCAGGTACTGGGAAAAGAAAAAAGTGCTAGCAAATTAGTAGTATTCTTTATTTACACTATTATTAGGTGAAACTTAGATCTTACTAAATAATGTCAGTCTATTTCACACTAATTAACATTCAACGGGCTTTGTTTTTTATTTTGCTATTCTTAGATGATTCTCACCTGATAATAATGGTGAAAATGTGTGAAAGAGCATGTATCTAAACATGAAATTGACGAGTGAGTTGCAGAGGATTTTTTCCATGGTCAGAAAATATTACTGGATGGATTTTCAGAGAATTCTACAGAATTTTGGAATGATATACTGAAATTGAAAATGAAAATGTTAGCTAAAAAAGAATTCAAAGAAGAGAATTATTGAAAATTATGAGGTCATGGGCCGAGCCGAATCATGTGACAAAACGGTCTTAATGCCGATTTCTGGAGTTAATGAACAAAATCCAATTTACTTCTCATAGAGAGGAGAGATTGTTAATTACGGAGATTGAATAAATATGCGGGATTGTAATTAATTTGAAAATATGACTCAAAACAAGACCAAATATAAGAATAAGGGGGGAGAACACTATTGTATATAAGGGAAAAAAGATGGTCTGATCAAGGTAGAACAACAACTCGGCTGGAAACCACTGTTTCTGGCTAAACTGAATGCTCAAGTTGAAAGACATCCCTCTTGGCTAGAACATTTTGACGCCTACCATAGGGCAGATAAATCTATCCTGTGCCATTTTTAGAAATGTAAGTGATAGAAAGTACGATGACACAAAAGAAAGGGGAGACAATACATCAAATCTTGTACATGCAAACCCTCGTGTTTGAGTTATATACTCTTGTTTCTTATAGATTTTTTATATCTTGTTTTTATAAAGTTTTTAACGTGACAAGATGAAAATAATTATCATGTGTTTATCATATGTGCGGTTGATATTTTCAGTGAAACCATATGGCATTTGTGAAGAAGTAGGAAGGAAAGCATGTCGTTTGGCCGTGGCCAAGTACCAAGAACAGAAAATTTGGCTAATTTTTCAATTTTAGTTTATTAGGCACTATTTTATGTTTGTTGTGTTTCATTGTTTCTTTTTTATTTTATATGTTTTTACTTTTTTAATAGTAGTCCCTCCTGTTTTAAAATAATATCCAATTGGGGATGGTTGACAAATGGAAATTGCCAAAACCAACCAAATAATTTTAATTAATTTAAATTTTCTTAAATTAGGATGTTTATGTTTCTGGTGATAGACCCTATCGGGTTCAAGAAGTTGTTGGAAAAGGAGCATATTGCTTGAAAACTTTAGATGGAGGTCGTATACCGAGAACATGGAATATAACTAACCTTAGTTTTTATTATGGTTGAAATTGTTAATTAGTTTCAAAACTTGTTATTACAGTTTGTTTATAAGTTGTAATCAACGAGTGTTTCCGAAGAATTAAATGAAGAATTACAGTGTATTTTTAATTTCATATGTATTTATTGTGTTAAAGTTATCAATTACATATTAGAAGAAAAACCATGCAAAAGTCTTAACTTGGTATGGTGTTGACCTTGTTCGGTCTAATTTATTGAAGGTCACGTACAGGTTTTAACTTGACATGAAGAAAAAACCATGCACAAGTCTTAACTTGGTATGGTGTTGACCCTGTTCGGTCCAATTTATTGAAGGTCACGTATAAGTCTTAACTTGACATGAAGAAAAAACCATGCACAAGTCTTAACTTGGTATGTGGTGCCGACCTTGTTCGGTCCAATTTATTGAAGACCACGTACAGGTTGTACCTTGACGTGAAGAAAAACCATGCACAAGTCTTAACTTAGTATGGTACCGATCTCATTCAGTCCAATTTATTGAAGACCACGTACATGTATTAACTTGACGTGAATCTTAACTTGGTATGGTGCCGACCTTGTTCGGTCCAATTTATTAAAGGTCACGTACAAGTTTTAATTTAACGTGAAGAAAAACCATGCACAAGTCTTTAACTTGGTATGGTGTCGACCTCGCTTGGTCCAATTTATTGAAGACCATGTACAAGTCTTAACTTGATGTGAAGGAAAACCATGCACAAGTCTTAACTTGGCATGGTGTCGAATACTTGCTCGGTCCAGTTTATGAGTTTTAAAATTAACATTCATTGCAAGTGAAGGAAATGTCATCATCAGAAAATAAAAACCATGCACAAGTCTTAACTTGGCATGGTGTCGGGCATTTGCTTCATCCAAACGAGTTTTAAATTAACACATACATTGCAGGTGAGGTCATGGGCCGAGCCCAATCATGTGGTGAAACTATCTTAATGTCGATTTCTACCGTTAATGTTTATGAACTTATTAGTCTCATTGGCTTACGCCTGAGACTAGGGAGCTATGAGGTCATGGACCGAGTCCAATCATGTGGCTAAATAGTCTTAATGTCAATCTCTAGAATTAATGAAAAATATCTCATTTACTTCTCATAAACAGGAGAGAACGTTAATTATAGAGATTGACTAGATATGCGGGATTGTAATTAATTTGGGAGTATAACTCAAAACAAGACTAGATACAAGGACAATGGGGGGAGAACACTACTGTATACAAGGGAAAGAAGATGACCTGATCAAGGTAGAACAACAACTCAACTGGAAACCCCTGTTTCTGACTAAACTAAATGCTCTAGTTGAAAGACATCCCCTCTTGGTTAGAACAGAAATAAAGAATTTTCCCATTCCAACCCACCTCTCTAATGTTCTGTCAGCAAAAAGACAGGAAGAGATAAAAAAAATAGGATAATTCATGTGCTGAGCAGAAAGAGATAAAAAAATAGGATAATTCATTTGCTGAGCAGAAAAGAGATAATTTATAAAAACTGACAAGTCATGAGGTACCAAATACTGATATGCTAGATTCTACCACCTCGTTTTACCCACCCAGAAATTTTTTATAACTCCTCCAATCCCAAACCAAGTCATGATTATATGATTTATTGCCGCAATTATATACTGTTTTCAAGTGCTTATTTTTGGTCAATCAAGAAAATACTTGCTACCATTGTTTTAAAAATTAGAACAAGTGTGTAAATACCAATGCAATTATAGCAAAAATCAGTAGAACAAAATCCAACTAGTTTCCGAGAAGTGATGTCAAAAGTGCCAAAACTGCAATAATAATCATGATGTTTAGAAAATAGTTCGACTGTAGAGGCTTATCTGGGCTTCCACCAACGGCCTCATATTCAGCCCGTATCTTCTGCTTCATTGCTTCAGATAGCTCTCTCTGCAATTCAAATAGGAACACTATTGAATTTTATTCCTGTCTTCTTCATTTAAAACTTCCATATTTTACATGTGATATATCACATGATTTGAAAATAGCTTCATCTTGTATTACAAAAAGATACTTGCACAAGAAAACATGACACTTGTTTTTATTCCTGCACCAAACCAGGAAAAGTAAAACAATGAACAATAAGCAAAATATACATCCTATGCAAGTCTTCCATAGAAAGCTATCCAATATATTTTCTCAATATAAACAAAATGAATAGTAAGATTTGATATGTGCAAAGATAAGAACCTTTCCAGTGGAGTATTTGGCTGCTACAAACTTCTCTGCCTTTGGATTTGGAGAATCATCTATCGCAATGCCCTGATCAAGAGATACCAAAGAAAACTTCTTACTTGGTAAATAGGTTAACTGTCTCGTTATATTTACTTGAATATACAGACATGAAAGGTAACGAAGTTAAGTCCACAAGAACTGATATCTTAATTTGTAAAGCACAGTAACAGTAATTCAAATTGAACAGACCTCTGGAGGATCAAATTTGGCTCCAAGGTTGCTAAGTTTTGCATGGGCTTCAGCATAATCTTTAAAGAATGCTTCCTGATCTTCAGCATATTTCTCAGCATATACCTGAATATTTCATAAATTATTTGTTGTTTTGGTATGTCACAATTTTTGAATTGAATTGTAATAACCACGAAATAAACCTCCAGAGCTTACCTTGAAGGATGGGTCTTCAAATAGAGCAGCATCAGTTGGCAATACCAATAGATCTTCATCCTTTTTTTCTTTAATGTCCTTGATGTAACCACAGTCACAAAAAACAAAAGGGTAAATTCCCGTACTCCTCCCTCCTCTAACACTCCCCCTGATAGAGAACCGAACCCCCTCCCTGGAAAAATAAAAATATATTTCTGACCTTGAAGTAAGAGTTGTCAAATTTCAACCATTGCACTGTCCAGGATTGTCCTCCAGGTGCTCCTGGCCCATCTTTCTGTAGAGTGAGAAATACATGTGAATTTCCTGCTGTTTTATTGTGTATAACTGAAAACTAGTTGATTATCATTTATCAGTAATACCACAAAAGCTAAAATTCTAGAGATGTTGCATCAATAACGTCTTCTACTCCAAAACAGAGTGATTGATTTAAAAACCCTTGATATGTACTTGCAATGTGCTTTGAATCCCCTTTCATCAGGTATTCATTTCAAAGCGCAACAGATAAACAAGTAATTGTTCCTATAGCAGGCCAACAAAGACTTAAGCCACAAATTTAGAGCAAGTCCAAAACTTTTATGTGTAAAGTAGGAACCACAATCAATATTTAAATCACAAACTTAAATTGGGTCTGTCTGTCTTTGCGCTAAAAGAAGTAATTGTAAAAAAATAAAAGAAAAAAATATAAGAAAAGTGCTTATTTTGAGAAGCAACAGTAGCTTCTTACGAAAAGCAGTTTTCGGCTTTTGCTTTTTTAAATAAATTTACCCAAACATGTAAAAATTGCCAAAAAGTGATTATTTAAATAAAAAAAATACTTCTTTTTCTAAAAATGGTTTAAACAAACAGACCTACTATTAAAAAAGTCCCAAGGTGAGTCATCTGTGGAACTTGGAATCCTTGCAGAAACACTACTGAATGTTTGGAAATGGGGGAAATCGCATTAAGAAATAAATTCAGTAAATTGACATGAATCTGGAGTATTCAAATTTGCGGCACACATTATCTTTTCATCAATCATGAAAATATTACAGTCAATTAAGTGACTAGAAGCTGTTATATGGGAATTAAGTTATGAAATGAAAGAGAGCAGTCAAATAGTGGCCATCTTCTACGAATCAAAAAGTTTTAACATAAAACATATATCCAATACTTCTGATTATTTCCTTCAGCTTAAGGTGCTTAAGGTGCTCAAGGGATACCAGTATCAAATGTTAAAATTAAAATTTGAAAATATGGTTTCAACTTGCACAAAATCATTCTTATAACTTGTGGGCAGAAGGAAGAGAATATACTGTATATTTACTCTCAGGCTTTCCCCAACCACTACGATCTGGTCTAGACCGCCCCAGTGTGTGTGCACCAGATAATGCAACAGTTTCCTGCAAAAACAGCAATTTAAAAGTCAAAATCTGACATATGACCGGAATCCAATTTACAACCTTAATCCTTATGGAACAAAAAGAAAATTACCTTGTCATTCAAACCCATTCGGTAGAAAACTTGACGCAAATGATCAGCAGGTGAAGGGGGCCCAGCATCTAAATACATATAATAAATAACAACAGAAAACAATTTACTAAATAACCTCACATTTCTTGCAACTTCAAATGATAAAACAGTTTATTAATAGGCATCTTATAAATGAATAGCTATCAGTTTCTCTCACTTTTTGTTTTCCCAAATTAATAGTAGATTACGTAATCCAGGTCCTACAGCGAACAAAGCAAAGAGATAACAATTAAGCTATCACGGGATGTATGGTTATTACCAGGAAGCCTCCCTTCTTCGGGGCATTGTTCAGGTTTAGATACATCCACTCTTCCATATTTCATAGGGAGCTTTGGGCCTCCAGCTTCCTGAAATTAAAAAAAATGAGATAAATGAATATATTCAAATAAGCAATAGTCAGTCTTAAAGCCAAAATAGAACTGAGACAACCTCCACAGCTGTGGCACCAGCCAACTGAAATAAGTCTGCATATGTCACACCAGAGTATTTCTCTTTGATTGGCTGAAGAAGTTTCAATGCATTTACAAGTCCTGATATGGCAGTTCATCAGGCATGTTACCCATAAGCATAATTCGGAAATAATCAATATTCAATTAATCATTACCAGCATTGGCTGCATGTTTCAGCTCAATTTCAAATCTTAAGCTACCATTTGCTCCACCTCTTTGTGGCCATTCCTCAATATTCTTATTATAAGTACCAGCATCATGCCATCCCAAACGAATCTATCACATTGAAGTTTATGTATGTAAATTATTGAAATAAAAAAAAATCTCATCAATGAAACAAACAAAAATTATATGACAAATTCAAGTCCCATCTATGGTACAAACTAAAATTGCATGACAAAGGTCCAAGTTTATACAGCAGGTATATATCATCAACCCACAGTATAGTATGGTTCATCAGAGTTCAACATCTTGACTAACATAGTCACTGTAAAGTCTATTCACTATCCTGGACAAGTTTAGTTTAGAAGTCAGAATTGATAAGTTAACAGCCTCTTTACAAATAATTGATATGGTTGGTCCAGCAAAAGTAGAAGACAACAACCTGACCAGATTACAAGCCAGTTTTAAGAGGTTGAGTTAAACTTAAATTCCACTAGTTTAAGATGGTAGAAGAGTCATTCATTCAGAGTCTATCATAGCAAGGTGTTGGGCCTTGTGTCACCCACTATTAGGTTCCCCCAGTCCCATGCTCGAGATGTCCAATTCTCGGTGTGAGGTGTGTTGAAGAGCACACATTGACTAAAGATAAGTCCAAATTATAGCATATAAGTAAGCGCAAACCTCACCTTACAAACTAGCTTTATGAGATTGAGTTAAGCCTACATTCCACTACTTTAAGATAACCCATAGGAAGCCAAAACGTTGCAAAGACTGTTTAATTAGAAACTATAAATCATTTCCTTAAGGATGTTCCAGATCAGCAGTTAGGATTTTATACTTTGAAATATGCAAGGAAGAAAGAGGCAAGGTGTCTTCAGATCATAAGTATAAGGGAAATGCTGTAGTCATCTGTTTTATTATGAATGAAATTGGGAACCAGAAAGGTTAATTAACATCATTTTAAGACTTAATTGTAACTTTTGCTCCAATGCAGGAGTCTTGTAAGACCCCACTTTAACAATATTTTTCTTTAACTTCTTGGAGATGCTTTTAAGATAAAATAAAATAATTATTATTATGACCATTGCTTCAATGGAAGAATCTTATAAGATTTAAATTTTAAACTTATGACCTTGCAATGGAGATACCCTAATAGTTTTTAAACAAGATATAAATATATTTTTTAATGATGTTATAAATTTTATAAGTTTGACTTTTCATGTAGGTCAACATGTTTAATAATTAAGAAAAAAATCCGATTTTTAATACATTATAACCAATATAATATAATAAAAACCCTAATAAAATTAGGATTTGTATTTAGTAGTTAGTATCTTACGATTCACGATACATATTGTACGAAACGATACGGTTTCACCCTCCCACGATACGAATCGTGTGAAGAATCTTTTTCGTCCCTGAATCTTAGCTGTATCATGCGATTCACACAAAGAATCGCTGAATCCCGAAACGAAACGATTCTGTATTGTGTGAATCAGTGTGGATTTTAAAACATGAGTAAATAAAAATAGACATAATTTGTTTAATAACATGTATGCACCATAGAGGTTGTTTTGGTGAAATTGTGTGGTATATATATATATATATATATATATATATATATATATA
>Ga0123342_1008779_pt1 | contig 12505 bp, 14 predicted proteins | sample Turbeawhitnodule_FD_89960 | JGI IMG/M metagenome (GOLD analysis project Ga0123342, IMG submission 89960) | Root nodule microbial communities of legume samples collected from Mexico - Turtle bean Mexico white nodule | ecosystem: Host-associated > Plants > Roots > Nodule | place: Mexico: Nepantla... | reverse complement strand
TTATTATAAATATTATTATAAATATTATTATAAATATTATTATTAATATTATTATAAATATTATTATTAATATTATTATAAATATTATTATTAATATTATTATAAATATTATTATTAATATTAATATAAATATTATTATTAATATTAATATAAATATTATTATTAATATTATTATTAATATTATTAATATTATTATTAATATTATTATAAGACGCACCTTATAATAAGACGCACCTTAGAGTGGGTGTTAGTGACGCTAAGACGCACCTACAGTAAGCCTAAGTTACTGTTAGCAAAAGGGGCAGAAACACTAGAGTATATAAAGGGTAACAACCAACATAATAAGGTACGCAATTCTAATACGAGAGAATACACACACACAGAGCTTTCAGAGTTAAGAGTTCCTTTTGGTGTTTCATTGCCCGCTGTTTGACTTGAGCGTCCGAGTGTAAACGGCCACGAGGGCGCCCTTTGCCTCTTTGTTTTCAGGTGATTCCGTCGTTGGAAAGGCACGTAAGGAGGAGGGATTCTTGGACGCGCGATTGTCATAGACGCAGGAAGACGCTTTAGGTCAACCAACGAGAACTTTTGGCGCCCACCGTGGGGCACGATCTAAAACGATTGTGCCAACCGCAAAAACTGAGAAAGATTTATCAAGATTCATCAAGAATCGATCAAGATGAGGAATATGAGGCAAGGATCTGTTCCGCCAAACGGAGGCGAAGGTCTTACTCTGCAACAAGTTATGGAGATTATGCAAGGCCTTCAAGAAGCGATGGCAGCGTCAAGAGCTGATCAAGAACGCATCCAAATTGATTTGGCTGCGTCACAAGCAAGAAACGAAGAGCTACACCGAACCAATGAGGAGTTGCAACGTGGTTTGCGAAATTAGGCAGGGGATCGTGAAGCAGAGGAACAGGAATGTGCTACACCTCCCAAGGAATTTCCCATGCTTTTTTCGTAGGCAATTATGGATGTTGTGATACCAGCTACGTTCGTGGGACCGAAAGCCACATTCACAGGGATGAAGGATCCAGAGGCCCATCTCACAGCCTTCCATACGCAGATGATGTTGGTTGGTGGTTCTAATGCAGTAAGGTGTAAGTTGTTCATGAGCACGCTAGTAGGGACGATGATGGATTGGTTCATCAGCCTCCCTGATGGCCACGTGACGTCGTTCGCGCAGTTGTCAAAATTGTTCAGGGAGCAGTACACTGCGAATCGCGCTCCCCCACCCAACTCTTACGATCTCTTCGATGTAAGACAGTACTAGGGTGAGTCGCTGAAGGAGTTTGTTAACCGTTTTGGGGCGCAAGTAGTGAAGCTTAACACCAAGGATGAAACGATGATGGTTCACACGTTCAGAAAGGGGATTTGTCCGGGGCCTTTCAGTGAATCACTCATAAGGAATCGCCCCAAAACCTTCGCTGAGATAAGGCGTCGAGCGATGGCTCACATCACAGCAGAAGGGGAGATGAATGAGAAGCGCGCGTGTGTTGTTCCCACGCACCCACGAGCGTCGGGGCGTGTGTTGTTCCCACGCGCCCACGAGCGTCGGCGCGTGCACAGCCCGTGAGAGTGTATGAGGCTACAACAGAGAAGAGAGACACCGCGAAGAAGCAGCCCTATGAGCCTAGGAAGCCTTAGACTAGGGGGCGTGCAAGGGAGAATAAGCCTTTGAGGCTTAATTTTTTGGTAGAGCTGAAGGATTTGATAGTTGTGCCCAATATAGCAGAGAGGTTGAAGATGCCGCCCAAGACTAACAAGAAGTTGTGACCCCACAAGGAGGCTTGGTGCGAGTTTCACCAAGCGTTTGGTCATTCCATACGCAACTGCTTGGCGTTGGGACACCAGTTGAACGAGCTGGTGAAGAGTGGGTTCCTAAACGACTACCTGGCGGGGTTACAGAGGAGTGAGACCTAAACAGCGTCAGGTGAGGACCAAGGGCACGAGATGCCCGTACATGGAGAGATCCACACCATCTCGGTGGGTTTCTCAGGTGGAGGGTGCACTACTTCTCAACGCAAGAGTTATGCACGATCGGTGATGTCAGTAGAGGCGCAAGCGGTGGATGACCTGCTCGACGTCGACCTTACTTTCACAAAGGCCAATCTTCGAGACGTCGTTCCTCATGACAACGACCCTGTGGTGATTTCTGTTGTAACCGCGGGGAGGAAGGTGCACCGAGTGCTAGTAGACCAAGGTAGCTCGACGAATGTGATGTTTTGGTCCACCTTTAATAAGCTGCAACTGTCTCCTGATCAGGTGAGGCCTTACACTTGGTGCTTGTATGGCTTCGCGGGTGACCAGGTGGAGGTGCGGGGGCATTTGGAGCTGAGGACCACCTTTAAGGATGACTTTGCATCCCGCATGGAGAACATAAGGTACTTGGTGGTTAATGCTTCCTCAGCCTATAATATTATGTTGGGGAGACCAGCTTTGAATAGACTAAGGGCGGTAGCATCAACACGCCACATGAAGATGAAATTGCCAGACTTGAGCAGGAAGGTGATAACCATCAAGTTGAACCAGCAAGAGGCTAAGAGGTGCTATGAGAACAACCTCAAGACCAAGAGGGGGGGTGTTCATGGTTACCAAGCGCCCACCTAGCAGAGACGGGGACGCCCATGCAGGGGTCTCCCGCGTAGAAAGTGCTCGAGAGAGGCGACCCGAGCCAGCAGGGGATATCATGGAGAGGCAGATCGGGGACAGAACATTCAAGCTTGGTAAGTCATTGAACCAAGTTGAGCAAGATCAAGTTTTTTGGGTGGATAGACCTAGATTTCCTGTGTCACCGCTTCACCATGGACCCCATGGTCAGGCCCGTCCGCTAAAGAAGAAGGAAGTTCAATGAAGAAAGGTGGCAGGTCATCAGGGAAGAAACAAAGAAGTTGTTGAGTGTCGGTCACAAAAGGGAGATTCAATACCCTGAGTGGTTGGCAAATGTGGTCTTGGTGAAGAAAGCCAATGAGAAGTGGAGAATGTGTGTGAACTTCACCGACCTCAACAAGGCATGCCCGAAGGATTCGTACCCCTTACCAAGCATCGACGCCTTGGTGGACAGCGCCTCAGGCTGTAAGATGCTTAGTTTCTTAGATGCTTTCCCCAGGTACAACAGAGTTAAGATGCACCCCAGAGACGAGTGCAAGACTGCGTTTATGACCGAGACGTCTTATTATTGCTACACGGTGATGCCTTTCACGCTGAAGAATGCGGGCGGCACCTACCAAAGGCTGATGGATTGGGTCCTTGCACCCATGATAGGCAGGAATGTGCAGGCCTACGTGGATGATATGGTGGTGACCTCACAGGCGAGGGGTCAGCATGTGTCTGATCTGGAAGAGCTATTTGCGATAATAACTAAATACCGGTTGAAGTTGAAACCCGAGAAGTTCGTGTTTGGGGTGGAAGCGGGTAAGTTCTTGGGTTTCCTACTCACCGAGCGTGGGATAGAGAAGAACCTGGAGAAGTGTGTGACAATCCTTGCCATGAGAAGCCCAGCCTCGGTAAAGGAAGTGCAACAGTTGACAGGGCGGATGCCTACCCTGTCCAGATTTGTCTCAGCTGGAGGGGAAAAGGGCCACCCCTACTTCCAGTGTTTGAGGAGGAACAGCCGGTTTGTGTGGACCACAGAGTGCGATGAGGTATTCCTCGAGTTAAAGGAATATCTGGTCACCCCTCCCGTGTTGTGCAAGCCGCAGTTGGGCGCGCCGCTCCGATTGTACTTTGATGTAACGGAGCGGGCGATCAGTTCGGTCCTCGTCCCAGAGCAGGACTAGGTACAGAAACCGATATACTTTGTAAGCAAAGTATTGCAAGGGTCGGAGGTGAGGTATCAAGCCCTAGAGAAGGCAATCCTGGCCGTGGTGTTCTCGGCAAGGAGGCTTCGCCTTTACTTTCAGAGTTTCACAGTGATAGTGATGACGGACTTACCTATCCGGAAGGTGCTGCAGAAGCCAGACGTGGCAGGAAGGATGGTGCGTTGGGCGGTGGAACTTTCGGAGTTCGATGTCCAGTACGAGCCCCGAGGCCCCATCAAAGGCCAGGTATTTACGGACTTTGTGGTGGAGCTCTCCTCGGTGGACGCACAGCAAAAGGAGGAAGCTAACTTCAGATGGGTGCTCTCCGTTGATGGGTCCTCCAATCAACAAGGGAGTGGAGCTGGCGTGATCTTGGAAGGACCAAAGGGGTTGTTGATTGAGCAGGCCCTAAGGTTCACTTTCAAGGCCAACAATAACCAGGCAGTGTATAAAGCCCTAATAGCCGGGATGCTCTTAGCTACAGAGATGGGAGCACGGAGCTTGTTGGCAAAGAGCGATTCCCTTTTGGTCACAGGTCAGGTGACCGGGGAATATCAAGCCAAAGATCCACAGATGACCGTGTACTTGGGGTACGTCCAGATTCTGAAGGGCTAGTTCATAGTGTTTGAACTGGTACACGTCCCTAAGGAGTAGAATGCTCGAGTTGACTTGCTAGCCAAGCTTGCCAGTTCGGGCAAGGGGGAAAGGCAGAGGACGGTCATACAAGAAACCTTCAAGGCACCGCAAACGTTTGTTGTTGATAACATGGTAGGCGTTCATCAGGTCAGTACTGCTAGAGGAGGGGCGAGAAGTCATCAGTCGGTGACTCAGGAGACGCTGAGAACGCCCAGTGTAAGCGCTTACCCGGTTGTGGAGGGGGAGCCAATGCAGATATGCATAGTTGAGGAAGGGGACACATGGATGACACCCTACATGCGCTATCTAGCCGATGGGATGCTTCGGTTGGAGTCCACGAAAGCCAAGAAGATAAAGAGGAACTCCGCCAAATACACCCTCGTCGACGGGGAGTTGTTCAAACATGGGTTCACCCATCCGATTTTGGTGTGTGTGAGTGGAGACCAATGTACACGAATAATGGCAGAACTCCACGAGGGGATTTGTGGTAGCCATGTGGAGGGCGGTCCTTGGTGTCGAAGGCCGTCCGTGCAGGTTATTACTGGCCGACAATGAGAGAAGATTGCACAAGGCGCGTGCAAACAGTGTCAACAACACGCCGATTAGCACAAGGCGCCGCCAGAAGAGCTAAGTTCGATTTACAGCCCGTGGCCGTTTCACACTTGGGGAATCAACATTCTGGGGCCCTTTCCTTTGGAGATAAGGCAGATGAAGTACCTTGTAGTGGCCATAGAGTACTTCACGAAATGGATAGAGACTAAGCCAGTAGCCAAATCACAACTCATAAGATTCAACACTTCGTATGGAAGAATATAGTGTGCCGTTTTGGCGTGCCGAGGCATTTAGTTTCTGACAATGGCACGCAGTTTTCGAGCCAGCAATTGGGCAAGGTATGCGCAGAGGTTGGCATAAAGCAGGTGTTCGCATAGGTTGAGCACCCCCAAACAAATGGGCAGGTTGAGTCTGCCAACAGAGTCCTACTTAGGGTTCTGAAGAGAAGACTCGAGAAGGCTAAAGGAACCTGGGCAGAGAAGGTTCCTAGGATAGTGTGGGCTTACCACACCACGCCTCAGTCCACCACCAGAAAGACACCCTTCAACTTGGTGTATGCGTCCGACGCAATGATTCCGGTAGAGATTCAGGAGAGCTCACCACGTTTTCAAAGTTTCGTGGCTGAGGAGTCTAACGAAGAGAGAAAGGTGAACCTGGATTTGCTGGATGAGGTCAGGGAGGAGGTGAGAATCAAAGTTGAAGCATTAAAGAGAAGGGTGGAGCACAAGCACAGTTCCAAGCTAAGGCTTAGACAGTTCCAGGTTGCTGACTTGGTAATGCGGAAGGCTCACCCGTATCAGCTAGAGAACAAGCTATCCCCTAAATGGACTGGTCCTTTCAGGGTGATGGAGGTCTTGGGAAACAGGGCGTACAGGCTTGAGACTTTGGAGGGAGGCGCAATTCCTCGTACTTGGAATGCGGTCAATCTCAAGTTTTATTTCAGTTGAATTCTAGCATTGTACACAGTTTATGGGGACACTATTTTTCCCTTTTAAGGGTTTTTTAACGAGGTCACCCAATAAAATTACGATTGAAGTATACATATTCTCGAATATTTTGTACAATGCAGGGGCGAACCTATCACTTTGGTGTTTAGACACCTCGAGAGGGAGTGGCAGCTTCCGTTTAGGACACCTCCCCCTCGAGTGTGGGTGCCAAGTGCGAACAGCAGGATTCGGCCAATGACGAACCTGTCGTCTTGGTGTTTAGACACCTCGAGAGGGAGTGGCAGCTTCCGCTTAAGACGCCTCCCCCTCGAGCGTGGGCGCCAAGGGAGAATAGCAGGGTTCGACCAATGACGAACTTGTCGTGTTGGTGTTTAGACACCTCGAAAGGGAGTGGCAGCTTCCGCTTAGGACGCCTTCCCCTCGAGAGTGGACGCCAAGTACGAACAGCAAGGTTCGGCCAGTTAAGTCCTCCTTTGCCTTTAAGCAAAAACGAGGCCAGTAACGCGCCTTGAGGCTAGAAACCTTGAGAGGGAGTGGCAACTTCCACGTAGGACACCCCTTCTTAAACGCGAACGCCAAGGCTCAGCGAAAGGCTTCCAGTTAAGTCCTCTACTGCCTTGGGGGCAAAGATAAGGCCAGTTGGTGTATCCTCCCTAACTACAAAGCATGGGTAAGGATCAATACATGAGTTTCCCTTGTCTAAACAAGAGTTAAGGCAAGGCCAGTTAAAGGTTCACGCATGCTCACCTCCATCATGGGTTGCTAAGCAGTTAAGGTAGAGGGCGAGAAAGCGTGCTACCTAGAGTTCAAAGTTTTAAAGTTTGTCAAGGACGTCGTATGTTAAAGGTGTTAGCATCAAAGCGTTGTTGGTAAGAGCGGCAAGTTAAAGACGCAGTTATTGGCAAACGAAGATAAATAAGGCAAGTAAAGAAAGGTGTGAGTTATATTAAATAAATGTTACGGAGGACATAGTTTCAAAGCCAAAGTTACACAAGCTCCTTCTGAGGGCGCCTAGGCACGATCTGCCCATCCACAATGTGGTTCGACGTTGCGAAAGGGGAGACGTCCATCTCAGGATGCTTGCAAGCAACCTGAGCAAGAGCGTCCTTGAACCCCGCTGCGTAGGCATCGGCGACATCGTCAATGAGATCCGCCTTGGCTCTCCCGAAGGCTTCAGCTTGAGTGGTCAGTTCTGCTTTGGCCCTCTCAAGGGCTTCAGTTTGTGCGGTGAGCTCAGCCTCCACTTTCCCCAACTGCACCTCCCGTTCTGTGGCCCACTCTTCAAGTTTGACCATCCTAGATTTGTTGGCCACGACTTCCTCCTCGAGTCCCACCACCTGGGTACGTAGTGGCACAACCCGAGCCAGCAAGGTGGTGTACTCTTGGCTCTTGTCAAAAAGCTTTTTGTTGGCTTCCAGCTCAGCCTGGCGAAGGGTGCTTACTTCCTGGTGTAGCGGAGTCTCACGGTTGGAGAAAACCTGAGCCTGTTGGGCCAGTTGCTTCTTCGCCAAAGCCAGCTGCTCCTTTGCTTTTGACTCCGCCTCGTGGGAAAAGGCATCAGATTGGGCAAAGAATTCGCCAAGGCTGAGAGTCAGGCTCTCCCGCACAGCCTTTTAGCTTGAGCTTCCCATGGCCCCTTTTTGGTAGTCTTTGAGGATTTGTTAGAGGATCAGGGGAAGCTTAGGGGCAGAGGCAGGCTCAGAAACGCTCTCACCACCACCCTCGAGCGCGAAGAGGCTTTGGGGGGATAAGGCACTGGATGGGTGATCTTTGAGCGAGGCAGGGCGCCTATCGGAGGAAGAGTGGGAAGTGGCCGCCACCGCCACCCTGCGCCTTTTGAAGACAGGGTCGTCCATAGTGTCTGCGTCATCATCAAACACAATCTCCACCACCCTCTTGCCTTTCTCAAGGGGGGCTGGAGAATGAGAAGCCCCAACAGCAGCCAAAGGCACAACGTCAAGGGGGGCTGAGGGGGCAGGAGAGGGAGCGGCTAGTGCGACGTTTGGAGCAGAAAGAGCTGGGGCACCTGCACCAATGGCCGCCTCTTCACGAAGAGTCAAGACCTCAGCCAGGCTTGGTCGCTTCTCTTGGTTCAGCACCATGCCTACACCCAGAACAAGAAGAGATGAGAACTTAGCAAGGCAAAGTTAGGTAAGAAATCAGCACAGGCATAAGTACGAGGTAATAGGTAAGAGTAAAGCAGAGTAGAGATAAGGGAAAGGTCAAAAAGCAGGTTTTTATACCGATGTAATTAGCAAGTCCGATTGGGTTGTACTCATTCTTGATGAGCTCAGCGATGTTAAAGACCGCCTCAAGGCTAGCCAGCACTTGGTCGCGATCAGCAGAGGGTAGCTCATCAAGAGTCTTAGCCTTCTTAAGGGTCAGTTTCCCCACCCAGTACAAGGGGAACCCATCTAGGGAGGTGCATCGTGCTCAGAGCAGTACACCCTGAAGAATTTCCCCTTGAAACTCTTGTAAGATTGTTGAAACAAGGTGAGGATGACTTTTCCTGTCACCCCGCTGAAGCTCACCCAGAGGTTTTTCCCAGGGTTCTTAGCCTCGAAGAAGTGAAGGAAGACATCTACAGAAAGTGGATGGCCAAAATGGTTGCAAAGTATGGAGAAGGCCCTCACAAAGGCCCAGCTGTTGGGATGTAGCTGGGCAGGGGCAACATTCACTTCGGTTAGCAGCTCCCTCTCGAAGATGGAGAAGGGGAGGCGCTGCCTAATACGTTTAAAGATGGTTTGGTAGAAGAAGAACAAAGGTTCTCCATCGTTGGCACGATCGTCTACACACACAGGTTCGCCTTCTGCACAGGGACGAACTGAGATGTAAGCATCACACTCTCTCCCAAACGCCCTACCCTTGAACTTAGGCCCGTTGTCTATACGTGCCCTTCAGTCCACTATGGAGGTGAGGGTGGAAGTTTCGGCAAGAAGCTCAGCAGACGCACAGGGGTACATGCCTCTATAGTTGACGTTGGGTGAAGGGTTGGAAGTGGTTTTCGTACGAGCCATGACGAATGAAGCAAGGAAAAGAAGAAAGCAAAGGTTCAACAATGGGGGCTATGGTGTAAAACATAAGGAGAAATACCCAAAAACCCCATGATCGCAGGAAACCCAGAAACAGAGAAACGAAGAAACAGATGCAGAGGAAAACCTAAAGCGCAGAAGTTTAAGCAGACCCAAGTCGTTATCAATGCGCGAAATCAGAAATAAAGAGTAATCAATGGAGGAAAATCGTACCTTTGATTGTTGTTGAGCAAAAGTTCTGATTTTTGTGAAAAAGGAAACGAGGGCGCTCGAAGAAGAAGACGAAGAGTGTAAGAGAAGTTGCAAGTGATGGAACAGTGCCTGAAACGTGCACTTTTGAAATACTTAACGTCTCACCCATTGGATTGAGACATGTGTGCACAAATTAAGGAAGGTACAGGAAAGTGTCATTTTGAGACACTGTGCATGTCCTGCCACATGAAGCCACGTAGGTCGGCAGGGCGAGGACTTAGTCTCTTCGCTAAACAACTTAACAACTCGAGACTGGGGGGCTTGTGTACTGACCAGCCCTCGTACTTCGGCGTTGACCACAATGATAGTGGGGCACTGAAGGCTGGGTCCACCAGACAGGCTAGTGTCTCGCGAAACACCAGGTAAGGGTAGCCGAGGAGGGGGTGGCATCAAGGTGTAGGGCGTGGAGGCCTCGGACCTCGATAACCTCAAACAGTAAAGATGGGTCAAAAAGGTGGTTTCCAAGCCACACTCCAATTATCAGTAAGGGAGAGGCATAGATCACCGGGCGCCCATGCATGGGGTGTGAACGACGTAGGGTGTGCCACGATCAAAGAGCCACTGGAAAAGAGATGACTCGTAATGGTCACATTCCAAGGGTGATCTGCATGCATGGGACGAGAATAGCTAAGGGCACTCCTAGGGCGGATGGCCCAGAGATTGGGTGCATGAATTGGCGCCCAAGTGGTCATCCCGTGGAGGTTGCACTCCGGGTAGGGAGTCTTATGCACTAGATGGCCCTCAAAGCGGGTGTTAGTGACGCTAAGACGCACCTTCAGTAAGCTTAAGTTACATTTAGCGAAAGGGGCAGAAACACTAGAGTATATAAAGGGTAACAACCAACATAATAAGGTACGCAATTCTAATACGAGAGAATACACACACAGAGCTCTCAGAGTTAAGAGTTCCTTTTGGTGTTTCATTTCCCGGTGTTTGACTTGAGCGTCGGAGTGCAAACGTCCGCGAGAGCGCCCTTTGTCTCTTTGTTTTCAGGTGATTTCTTCGTTGGAAAGGCACGTAAGGAGGAGGGATTCTTGGACGCGCGATTGTCGTAGACGCACGAAGACGCTTTACTAGCGGGAACACCAACTTAGGCAACAACTTTCAATAAGCAAGGAAGCAAAGGAATGATTGACCTGTCAATTCCAATATTTTCAATCACTATTTGGTATGATTATGCAATTTCTCCCTGTTGATGCTCAAAATCTTCTACAACAGCACTAGTCCAGTAAAGATCAGCAAAATCCACAAATTTCACAACAACAAGAGCATCCTAAAAAACAAGACCCTCAAACAAGACCTTCAATAGCAACAAACTAATCAGGAAGAAAAAAAATCTAGACAAACCAATTTACTCCACTGATTATGCACATTCTTACTTTAGTTTTAAATTTTAGGTCTTGATTCACATTTATTTGATATTTTAACTTCATGAATTATATGTATTTCATTTATACACTTAAAATTGTCCATTTGATATGAAATTGTTGGAAATTTTTGATTTTTCATATAGATGTTAAATTGTTTTATTTGTGTAGGTATATGAAAAAGAAAACAAGCAATTTGGTAATTCTAAAAATTACTAGATTACAAATGGATTGTCAATGGAAAAATAATTCAACAAAAATCAATAGCATGAAATTACCGACTAATATACTATCGTTGTAATTATCAACAAATATATTGTTGTCAGTAATTATTGACGAATATATCATCGATAAGGGAAGCTAACACAAGTCAAGAACATGAACTTACTAACAAACATATCTCTCGATAAGGGAAGCTAACATAGGTCAGAAACACAGTTCCTCCTTCTGTTCCGTGCCAGTTTTTTATTTTTTATTTATTTATTATTTGTTGAATTAATGACAGTTCTAGAACCATCAATATAATTTTTTTATTTATAACTACGTCTAAATATACGATTTTAGAACCATCTTTAAATGATCTTTTTAATTGTCGTTAATGTTAATTTCTGTAGTGACTTTTCCAATAAAAAAAAAAGTAGAATTATGAACAAATTTTTTCATCACTAAATTTGTCCATAAGTAATGTCATATTTTCTTGTAGTATAATATTACATTCATTATCAATATTATTATTATTATAACTAATATTATATATTCTTGTGCAGGATTTTATTATCATAAAACCTAAAATTAAGTATTTGAATTAAGGAAATGTTCTATCCTTATATGTTTTATAACCAATGATATTTTGGTTCCTGAATTTTATAACCCAAGAAATTATCAAACTTGTGAGCAAAGTTCGAGTTAAAAGATCATTAGTTGATTCCATGTTTACCATTGCATAACATATGGTGAAACCAAATTTTGAAGTTAACTTAAAAATTTGCTAATAATCCACTTAAATTTTTAAATAAGATAAAAAGATGGTAGATTAGTAAAACTTCAAATATTATACTTATAAAGGTTAAAAGAAAATAAATGAAATAATACTAAAAGAAAATGTTCATTTATAGATAAATATTTACTCATGGCGTGAAAACTTTGATGACCATGGGGACGTAAACTAAACTACTATTATTTAAACATTTGATCATATTTTGAGATTTTATTTACAATACATTTATAATGGAAACTACTTTACATTATTTAAAAGTCATCATATACAATAAAATTGATAATATTCTGTGTTTCCAAATGATAACTTTTAATACAAAAATTAAATAGTTCATCTCGAAATTTTCAAATATGAATTCTAAATGTATCTTCATGAATGTCGATCATCCAGAGAAAATTTACAGAATCACGTCTTCTATATTCTGGTGTTCATTGTTTGAATTGATCACCTAAATATAAGAACAAAGAAAGAACACAGTTAATTGATTTTATGATCCAGAAGTGAATTATATTAAAGACTAGAAGTTTCTAAATAGGATGTGATTAGTGACAAAGTAATAGTTTAATTTCTTTTCATTGCAAATTATAACATGACAATTTATAAGTAAGAATATATAAAAACCCTTATGTTTCAAAAATTATATATAGAGGAAAAATCGAGTGGAAGCACTTTGTAGCTAAATTTCAATGTTCATTTTTTAAAAAATAAAACAAATTATGAATTTATGTTTTAGTTTTAAAATAGTGTAGTAGTTTGCGTAGTCGACGGATTGTTTGATTAGTTTTATATATATATATATATATATATATATATATATATATATATATATATATATTATATATATTATATAAAACTAAATATATATTTTAAAAATACATATAAAAAAAAATAAATAACTCACTCAATATATAATAAACATACA
>Ga0123342_1008778_pt1 | contig 12505 bp, 11 predicted proteins | sample Turbeawhitnodule_FD_89960 | JGI IMG/M metagenome (GOLD analysis project Ga0123342, IMG submission 89960) | Root nodule microbial communities of legume samples collected from Mexico - Turtle bean Mexico white nodule | ecosystem: Host-associated > Plants > Roots > Nodule | place: Mexico: Nepantla... | reverse complement strand
TCCTGCCTTGGCGACGCTTCTTCTTGGCGTTCCTACACCTGGGCGACACCTTGAGCTGACTTTGACCTTCCAGTCGTTGCCTTCGACCTTGACTTAGTCAACGCCCTGATACGGGACGGTACAACTAGTGACCATAGATACCCCTCTCATTGTTTTGAGGCTGTTCTCGTAGCATCTCTTGGCCTCCTTCTGATCATATTTGATGGTAATCACCTTTCCTGTCAAGTCCGGTAACTTCATCTTCATGTGCCTTGTCGACGACACCATCCCCAACCTATTCAGTGTGGGTCAAACCAACAACATGCTATAAGCTGAGGAGGCATTAACGACAAGGTACCTGATGCTCTCCATTCGAGACATGGTGCCATCCGTGAAGGTGGTCCTCAAATCTAAGTATCTGCGCACCTCTACCTGGTCCCCCGCGAAACCATACAGACAGCCGCCAAACGGCCTCAGCATGTCGGGGGATAGCTGCAGTTTGTTGAAAGTTGTCTAGAACATTATGTCTGTCGAGCGTCCCTGATCTACTAACACACGGTGCACCTTCCTTCCTGTGGTTACCATCGAGATCACCACCGAATCATTGTCATGGGGGACAACATCTTCTAGGTCGGCCTTGGTGAAGACCAGGTCAACGTCGAAGGCGTCTTCGGTCCTTTGTGCTTCTACTGACATCATTGTTCGTGCGTATCTCTTTCGCTGAGAAGCAATACACCCACCTTCTGAGAATCCTCCTACAACGGTGTGAACCTCACCGTGTACGGGGACTTCATGCCCTGGGCCACCCCCTGTTGCCACCATGTCCTCGGTCCCCTGCTTTTCTTGCAAATAATCCCTCAGGAGATCGTTCTTCACCAACTCGTCTAGTTGGTGCCCCAACGCTAAGCAATTGCGTATGGGATGGCCGAATGCTTGGTGGAACTCACACCAGGCGTTCTTGTTGGGCCCGAGCCTCTTGTCGATCTTGGGAGGTACCTTCAGGCTCTCAGTTACGTTCGGGATAGTGACGAGGTCCTTCAATTCTACTACGAAGTCATGCCTTGGCAGCACGTTCTCTCTCCCACGTCCCCTGGCATTGGGCTTTCTTGGTTGATAGGGTTGCTGCTTCATAGGGGTCTTCATCTTTGTTGTTGCCTTGTGCACCCTTAGGGTTTGTGGACGACCTATCGCGTGGCCGCGTGGGAACCACACATGTGCGCTTTTCAGTAACTTCTTCCTCCACCGCGCGGCGCCTTATCTCGACGAAGGTCATAGGATGGTTTCGGATGAGTGACTCGTTGAAGGGTCCTGGCACGATGCCCTTCCTGAATGCGTGCACCATCATCTTTTCGTCTTTAAGGTTCAACCTCACCACTTGCGCTCCAAAGCAGTGGAGGAACTCCTTCAAAGACTCTCCTTGATACTGTCTTACATCAACGAGATCACAAGAGACTGGTGGGGGAGCTCGATTTGTGATGTATTGTGCCCTGAACGACTTTGTGAGTTGTGGGAACGACGTTACATGGCCATCAGGAAGGCTGATGAACCAGTCCATCGCTGTTCCTGCCAAAGTGCTCATGAACAACTTGTATCGCACCGCATCAGAGCCCCCAACCAACATCATCGGTGTATGGAAAGCCGTGAGGTGGGCCTCCGGGTCTCCTATCCCGGTGAAGGTCACCTTGGGCTCTACGAGCGTGGCAGGTATCGCTGCATCTACGATTTCTTGCGAAAACGGCGTTGGGAATTCTCTAGATGGCGTCACAGACTTCTGATCTGCACCCTCACGCTCATCTGTGCGAGTTTGTAGGTCTCTGCGCAGTTCCTTGTTTGAACGACGCAGTTCTTTGTTTGTAGCTTGCGACGCTGCCAAGTTTGCTTGGATGCGTTCTTGGTTTGCTCTCGATGCGGCCATCTCTTCTTGAAGGGCTGGCATCGCCTCCATAACCTGTTGCAGGGTGAAACCCTCACCCCTGTTTGGTGTAGCAAGTCCTTGCCTCGTACTTCTCATCTCTTGGATCTTCCTAGTTCTTGCTGGTGGGACAATGTTTTGTATCGTGCCCCACGGTGGGCGCCAAATGTTCTTGCCGGTTGACCCGAAAACGCCTTCGTGCACCTACGTCCTTCTTATGTCCAAAGTCCCTGCGTTTGCACGTGCCTTTTCTGTGATGAATGCCTGAAAACACAAAGACAAAGGACGCCCTAGAGGCCGTTTGCACTCTGACGCTCAAGTCAGTACTAAGACTAGGAAACACCAAAACTTTCTAACTATCATTGTGTGTATTAAGCGGCGCAAGGGAATAGCCTTTTTTTCCTTTTGCCAAGTTTGTTACCTTGCTATTTATAGACTGAAACTACGGTGTCCTCATACCCGAAATGAGCCTTTCTATTGGGCGGGCCCAACACTGTTGTTACCCTACTCTCGGGACAACCTAGCGCGTGGGGTCCCTAACTGGAATGCAAGCTCTGTCAGGGTGACCACCTGGGTGCCTCTTTGTGCACCTGATCTCTGGGGTCACCCGCCTTTGGGAGTGCCCTAGCTGTTCACGTGCCATGCATGCAGCTCACCCTTGGAACGTGACCCTCGCAGGCCATATCTTTCCAGTGGCTCTATACTTTGTGTTACGCCTGAACGCGTCATCTACTCTACACGCATGGGCCCTCGTGATCTAGGCTTCTCCCTTACTGATAACTGGTGTGTGGTATGGGATTCACTCCTCGTGGCCCAGCTCTACTGTTTGGGTCCCGGTGTCCGACCACTCCACACTGTCTAGTGGCACGTCGGTACACCCTGGTGATCGATATCTGACCACCCTTTGGCTCCTTGGTGCACGTGCTTCGCGAGACACTGGCCCACGGTGCTCGTGGAACCCCGCTTACGTGGCACCAACATTACCAGTGGTCAGCAACGTCTGAGGACTGGTCGGTACAGTTCCATAGTAAACTCTCGAGTATAAGTTAGAATACAAATTCAAAAGAAATACAAAAATGTAACTTAATATGACCATTAACACTACAACCCTAAATTACAAAAATGGAAATATTTCATTATTTAATGTAAATGTTATTATTAGGGTAGGGACTTAGATACCCATAGAGAATGCTAACATGATAATTAAGTTCATAAGGTATGCTGTCATGAAAATCCACATCATATTGTTAAAGGAGAAATGATCAAAATATTGAGTAGTATCATTGAGAACACCCAAATAAAAAGAGGTTAAAATTATGAAGAGGAGTAAAATGAAAAATTCTAATCGAAACGTCGATACAAATATTCACTAGGGCAAAATGTAAAAGTAATGACTATTTATTTAATGCGTTTTTAAGGTTAGACAGTGTCATTTAAAATGCGGTGGCATTTTTGAAATTAACTTCATTTACGAATGCAACTTTTTTAAATCAAAGTGTATGATTTAAGAATGTAGCTATTTGTAATAGCCGCATTTTAAATCAAAGTGCATGATTTAAGAATGCGGCTATTACAAATAGCCGCATTCTTAAATAATTTTTTACACTAACTTTGAAGCGCGTCACTTACGCTTTCATACTTGCTTTCTTCTTGACACTTCACTTTTTTTCTCTGTTTCTGCCCTGGTGTTCCTCTCTTCTTCTGCGAGCTTCATTGTCCTCTCATGCCATTGTAAGTTCGTTTCGATCAACTCTCTTTTGTCTTCACCAATGGTTTATAAAAAATTTGTGTTTCTCTTATTTGTTTTCTTGCATTGCTCGAAGTACCATTATTTCATTGCCTTCGTCGTTGCTTGTTTGGGTTTTTGCTTTGCTCTGCCGCTGTTGTTGTCGCCGTGTTGCTACCGGTCCCACGCCATTCTTCACCACCACCGTTGTCTTCACGCACAAGGTTGTTGGTTCTTTAAATTTTTTTGAATTTTTTTTTGTAATATTATGAATTTTTTTTATTTTATATTTATTATAATTTTATTTTTTAAATTTTTATTATTTTTGTTTTTATGTTAGAATAGAATTATTAAATTCTTAGATGATAGATAGATTTATATTATTTAATATTTATAATTAATTTAATGATTTATAATTTGTATATTTAGTATTTATTATAATTTGTATTTATTATTAATTTATATTATGTTTGTTGTTAGTTTAGAATAGAATTATCATGTTGGTATTGAGTCTGAGAGTGTTCGACCATCGGCAATTGACACGAAGGTATTGAGTTTCGGGTGTTCGACCCTCGACAAACGTGAGATAGAGCACTCACTAGAAAACACCGGAATGACTATTATAGAATATAATGGATCGAAATTAGATTAATTCTATTTGCATAAGTGATGAGTACGAAAGAGGAGTAGAAGAATTTATACAATTTGCGCAACGTAACGCGAATAATAGTGGTCATGATGGAGGAAAAATTAGGTATCCGTGTGTTAACTGTTTGAAGGGAAGGATATTGGATGTTAAGAAAATCAGGGAGCACCTTCTATATGATGGGTTTCTCTGATCTTATACCACTTAGACATGGCATGGTGAATTTTTAAATTTACCACGTGTTTTCGTAACTAAAAAATATGTGGGGTCCACCATGGATGATGCAGTACATGATGATGTAGATGATGATTGATCGGAGGACATGATTCGTGATGTGGGAGCTGAGTCTTTTGCAGAAGGACATAGATTTGGAAGTATGTCAACCGATGCAAAGACTCCATTGTATCTTGGATCAACTAACTTCACACGGTTGTCGGCGGTGTTAAGATTGATGAATTTGAAGGCAATAAATGGATGGACTCATAAAAGCTTCACGGAATTGCTTTAGTTGTTGAAGGATATGCTTCTAGAGGGAAATACTCTACCTAATCGTAATTATGAGGCTAAAAAGATTCTTTGTCCAATGGGTATGGAGTATAAAAGATTCTTTGTGTGAATTGGAGATGTTTTTGTTAGAGAATTGAAGTCCTTAAACAAGAGGGGGGGGGGGTGAATTGTTTTTAAACGTTTTTTCGCAAAGTTTGAAGGTATGAAGAAAGTCAAAGAAGAATCACAGCCAAAGGAATGAAAGAACACAAGTTATAAAATAGTTTTAGTTGAATTCCAGAAATTCAACTGGTTGTTTCTGTGATTCAACCAGTTGTTTTTATCAGCAGAATATAAAAACAACTAAAAACAGATATAAGAGAGTTAAGGGAGAGAAAGAATCACACAAACAGTTTTATACTGGTTCCCTCTTACACCAAGAGCTATATCCAGTTCCCAGAAACCTCTGGGTATCCACTAAGTAATCAAAAACCAGATTACAAACACACAACCACCAAATAAGTGATCTTGATCCCCTCAAGAACACACACATCCTTTGGCACACCACAGATCAGAACACCCTCTGACTCTGTGAAAACCAGTACTTACAGAATTACAAATGAAGAAAGAAATAAGATTGATCACACCTGGTACAAATCAAATCAAAGTACACAACAAGTCCTACTTTTAGAAAAATATCCAAAGCCTTAAGCAATCTTGGAAAAAACTTAATTTCACAAACTGATCTTGTAAGTGTTAATGTTAGGAGCGTAAAATAGAACATTTATACTCCAATTAGCATTTGAAAACATTTATTTTAAAAGCCAATTCAGTTTCAAATCATTTAAAGCAGATTTAACTAACTTAACAAAATTCTGTTAAGAAAATTCAAAAAACAGTCGGTTGTTTTGTTGAAATAACCGATTGAATTGGTTTGACAGCAAAGTCAACCAAATTCAAACATGCTAAAACCAGTTTCAAAAATCCTAAGTATGAAACAACCGATTGAAATGATAAAACAACTTATTTTTTTTTTTCTGTTTCTACGTAAAACACTATTTTCAACAAGATTTGAATTAAACCAACTTTATTAATATTTATTAATATTTTTAATATTTTTAATATTTTTAATATTTTTAATATTATTAGTATTATTAATATTATTAGTATTATTAATACATATGTTGGTACAAGTTAATAGTGTATTTGTGGGTGTGGGGATAACTGTAGGGTTTGATATTTTCGAATCTTTGATGATCATAATGAGTTTGTAGTTATGCCATTTGTTTTATCTAATGCTTGGTCTACCTTTCAAGTTGCAATGAATGACTTCCTCTGACTTTACTTAAGGCGTTTTGTACTAGTTTTCTTTGATGACATCTTAATCTACAATACATCCATGACAAATCTTATTCAACATCTGAACATTGTTCTAATTACTTCATGCTCACAAGTTTTTTTTGTTAAAGAATCAAAATGCAATTTTGCAGCTCCTACAATTGCCTATTTGGGCCATATCATTCAACAGGGAACAGTTTCCCCGGATCCAAAAAAGATTCAAGCTATTCTACAGTGGCCCGAGCCCAAATCATTCACTACGTTGCGTGCGTTTTTGGGCATTATGGGATTTTACCGGAAGTTCATCTAAGGATATGCCGCTCTTGCCTCTCCACTCACGGATTACTCAAATTGAAAGTTTTTACATGGAATCATATTGCCATCACAACCTTTCTACAATTCAAAAATATCCTAACCACACCTCCTATCTTGCACATCCCTGATTTCACCATTCCTTTTGTAGTCGAAACAGATGCTTCCAATTCCGCCATTGGGGCCGTTTTATCTCAAGCAAGGCATCCTATTGCCTTCTTTAGTAAGAAGCTTTGTCCAACGAAACAAAGCAGTTCAATATTGTTAAAGAGATGCTAGCAATTACTGAATCTATTAAGAAATGGAGACATTATCTCATAGGCAATCACTTTCAAATTATCAAAGACCAGCAAAGTTTAAGGGGATTACTTACCAGCGCTTGCCATACACCGGAGCAACAAAAATGGGTTTCACGGCTTATTGGGTACAATTTTGATATCCTTTATCGCCCGGACGTCACCAAGCTGTCGATTTCTTCTTCAGGCCACCACCCTCAGTTTTCTTAGCCATCTCCTCCCTAGTACCAGAGCTCATCACAAAATTAAAAAATTACTATCAAACAACAAATGGACAGCAAGAAAAAAACAAATTGATATGTATTCCCAACTCAAATTTTAGTTTTCACAATGACTTACTGTACCACGGCTAGAGACTTTACATTCCATCAGCAACCAATCTCCGCCCATCCATTCTTCACGAGTTTCATGCGACCCCATCCACAGGGCATTTCAGTCTCAAAGCCACTGTAGCTCGTTTAACTTCCTCTTTCTATTGGCCAGGTATGTACAAAGACACAAAAATGTTCATCAAAGAGTTCCTTCCCTGCCAACAGAACAAACCCATCAACAAAAAACCCTTAGGATTATTACAACCCATACCCCTCCCCAACTAGAATTTGGGATGAATTAACAACTAATTTTATCACTCACTTACCATCAGCTTTCGCCCATACGGTTATTTGGGTGGTTTGTGACCGACTTTCAAAATCAGCTCATTTCATAGCCTTCCCCACGTCCTTCACCGCCTTCCAACTAGCTAATCGTTTTTTTGTGGACATTTGTAGGTTGCATGGCATTCCGAAATCCATAATCTCAGACCGAGACTCGCTCTTCCTCAGTAACTTCTGGAAGAATCTTTTTCACCTACAAGGAACAAAACTGAAATTTAGTACGACTTATCACCCTCAGACAGACGGTCAAACCGAGGTTATCAACAGAAGTTTAGAGATATACCTTCGCTGTTTCACAAGGGACCATCTGCGGAGTTGGTACAAATACTTGCACCTCGCCGAGTTTTGGTACAATTCTTCTTCACATTCGACCATCAAAACAACCCCGTTCCAAGCGCTTTATGGAAGACCACCACCATCCATCCCGGATTATGTATCCGGCACTGCATCGGAACCCAATCTGCACACCACCCTCCAAGAGTGAATGCAGATATTGCACCAGTTGAAGACCAATCTGGCATTGTTGCAACAATGCATGGCCAAGACAACGAAAACCAGACGACGTCATTACGTTTTCACAGTCGGCGATTGGGTACTCCTCCGACGACAGGCTTATTGCCAAACATCCCTCACTGGCTCCCCTCACCACAAACGCATTGGTGAAGTGACTTATGAACTAGCTCTTCCACCAGATTCCAAGGTTCACCTAGTATTTCACATATATCTCCTCTAACCATATCATGGACCAAAACCCCTCTACTCAACCACCCTCCAAACCAGGAAATAAACCCGCACCTTTTGCACCCTCCCAACATAACCCTAAGTGAAACCCTAAGTGAGACTTCAAACTCACCTAACACGGCCCTGATGCCACCCACACAAGCCACGTGTCCTCCATCAGCAGCCCTCATTATACCCTTCACCTACCACCCACCTATGCTTCACGTGCTCATTTACTCCCACACATACCCTCACCTACCCATTTACTTCCACAATTAAATGCACCTAAGCATCTACCCACACCATCAGAGCACGCTACGCCATCTCCATCAATGACCCACACTTGGTAGTAACACATATTGTGAGAGCTCAGAATTCATTGGTGTTAGTTGAACATTTTACAACAAAGCTGTATTTTTTTTATCAGCAAAGAATAAAATTAATTAAACTGAGGCACTTTAGGGGTGTCCCAACCCTTATACAAAAAATTCGCACCCGCACAAATAGTACAGGTAACAACTAACATAAAAACAATGTCAGTTACTACTGCAGAATTATGCAGCATCCTTCATAGGATCACCAAGACACCTTGCATTGTCTGCACCTCCTTTTCCTTACTGTTCCTATTTAAACCAACACACAAAAACCAACATTTGCTTTTTCTTTGGCTGCTTCTAGTATAGCTGTAAAAAAGCTAGCTAAACTAGAGCTTGAGGGCCAACACAAACTCTGCCTCTCCTGCCAGACCTGCAACAGCAAAAACAACACCCAAAAAACTGATTTGGCTTCAGCGGAGTTGGTAAATTCCCCTTCAAAGGCTTAAGCATAACTTGTAGACCAAGTTTTTAATCTTAAAACATTTTTAACCCTAAAGCTGTACTTACCAACTTGTAGTTTATATCGTGCTTCTACTGTGAACTTTTATTTATTTACCAAAAGTACTATGTAATTCAAATAAAGATAACCGTTTGATGTGACATACACAAAATAAACAAGGACTTTCATCTTCTAGTCTTCAATGAGAAAAAAGAAGAAAAAGTTACAGTGAAGTTATTTTTTTAGCTACTTTTGACCTCATATTCTTCACTTACGAGCAATTTTGTCCTTGCATGATCCTTGATTTGAAACTGCTTGGCTAGGCCTAAATATATAGTCTTTTTGAAAAGTAGCAGTGAAATAAAAATTATATTTTTTTTCACAATATATAGTCTTTATGTACTACCAATAGTCTTTATGTACTACCAATTTTGCCCTTGAATGGTCCTTGATTTGAAACTGCTTGGCTAGGCCTAAATGAATCATCAATAGCCAAACTAGAGAAAGGAATTCTCCACCTTTACCAAGTTGTTGGACATGGGTGATGGGTATGCAATTAGCTGCTGCATATGATAATAGTTCCACCCATACTTGTGCCATGAGTTTCCATTTGTTTGTCCCTTTTAAACTGTTTATAGCAGTGGCCAGTTTACAAGCATCGAATAGCAAAGATTTTCTCCTATGTCTCTTCACAGCAGAGGGTTCATAATCAACACACACATCAGTTAGTTCCTTGCATGCCTCCTGGAGTTTACTGTGTGAATCATCACCCTCTTCTTTTTTTTTAAAAAAATATTCCAATACACTGAGTGCTCCTTAACACCTATAGGCACAAGAAAATTAGGAGATATAGAACAAAAATATATATAAATATTGAGTTTTGTGAGATTCTATTACTCTGTTTTAATAGAGGCTATATATATACCTTGTATTCTCTTTCTCATGATGACATTTGAATAATATACAATTCTTTCCTTCCATCTTATCTTTTATCCCTTTTCTCTTTTCCACCGCATAATCTAATGCGTCCACTGCACAATCATAATTCAATACATGTTATACCATAATGGTGCCATCTGTCACACACGATTAAGCAACAATGAAGATCAATGTGTTGCATAGTGTGGGTCATGGAAACCATATTCCAATGTGGTATCAGAGCGGGTTAAAGTCCCGCTCTGCTTCCGCTATTTCTTCTGTTCTTGTTTCTTGTTCTGGTGTTTTCTTTACAATTTTCTTCTTGTATTTTTTGTCTGTGATTCGTGATGGAAGCTAACACTAGTCGCAGTAAAGATCCCACAGAGAATCCAAGCATTAGTCAAAATCCCGCTCAGAATCCAGACAGTCCTTACTATCTGCATGCTGGAGAAAATCCAGAAACCGTTTTGATCAATCTTCAGCTTGATGACAACAATTATCATCAATGGAGTAGGGTTATGCGTCGTGCACTTCTTTCAAAGAACAAACACAAATTCATTGATGGCACTCTGCCCGCTCCAGAAACAAGTACTTCTCTGCAAGAAACGTGGGAACGGTGCAACATGATAGTTATATCATGGGTAACACAAACCCTCAGTGAACAGATTGCGCAAAGTGTGGTTTACATAGAGGATGCGAGGGATCTCTGGGAAGATTTACGTGAACATTTTTCAAAAGGAGATCTTTTCAGGATTTTGGATCTTCTTCAAGATATACATTCCATGAGGCAAGGTGAACGAACAGTGACTGAATTCTACACTAATTTGAAGATCTTATGGGAAGAGCTTGAAGCACTACGACCAACTCCTGATTACGTGTGCAAGATCAAATGCAATTGTGCATTAACCAAACACATCCAGAGGTATAAAGAGTCTGAGTACGCCTTGTGTTTGTTAAAAGTTCTGAACGATACTTATCTTACTGTTAAGACACAAATCTTGCTAATGGAGCCTTTACCCAGTATAAATCGTATTTTTTCCCTCATCATCCAACAAGAACAACAACTGGAAGGCAATGAGATGGTGAATAAAGGTAATGTGATGATGAATAGCAAAGCCCTATTTAATTCTTCAGACAATCAAGGAAATTGGAAGATGTTTCGCAGCAACACTACTAGATCTCAAGGAAGAGGAAAATTCAGGTATCAAAACAATGGTAAGCAATGTACACATTGTCACAGAATGAATCATACCATAGATGAATGTTATTTCAAGTATGGGTTTCCCCCTTGGTATAAACAAAAAGGTGAAAAGAATGAAAGAGTTATAAACAGTGTTGTGAAGGATAAGAATATGAAAGTTGAAGAGGAGCAAGAAAATAAGTCAGACGCAAATAACAAGAATCAGTTAACACAAGGTCAGATATATCAAATCATGCAACTTATCCAAGAAACAAAGAAAGATTTTGCGCATAAGGTGAACAATTTTGTGAATGATTCTTCAGATGAGAACACTGGGAAAGGTAAGAAAAATGAAAAATCTTAGGTTTTAGATACAGGTGCCACAGATCATGTGAATTATTCTATAAGTAATTTTTGACTTTTCGCAGAATAAATCCTATTCGTATTAGTTTGCCAAATGATTCACATGTTGTTGCTTACTATGATGGAACAATAGCATTATTTGAATTTTTTTTCCTATATAACGTATTATATATGCCAAAATTTGCTTTTAATCTTGTTTCTGTGCAGAAACTGGTTGAAAATCATAACTGTAAACTCACTATTACTTTTGAGTTTTGTCAGATTCAAAATGCGGAATCATTGAAGATGATTGGACGTGTTAGGCTGAACAAAGGATTATATCTTATAGATACATCAAAGCATGAAGTCACTATCAATATTGCAGGAAATTTGAACTATCTAGACCAAAGTGTTACGAAGAATATTTGGCATCACAGGCTGGGATATCCATCTGATAGAGTTTTATAGCATATGAGTAACATTTTTCCTTATATTAGTTTCTATGAAAATAAACCGTGTGATGTATGTTATTATGCTGAGCAGTACAAACTTTCTTTCACTCATAATAGTACTCGTACTAAAAACATATTTGATATGATTCATGTGGATATCTGGGGCCCTTTTGGGACTGCTTCTATGCATGGTCACAAGTTTTTTCTTACCATAGTGGATGATCATAGTAGTGATGGAGATCAAGTAGAAGAAGAAAGTGAGGCCCAAGCTCAAGAACCTCAAGGAAGGATTATAAGGAGCAAGGCTAAAGTTTTGGGTAAAGAGCATCAAATGCTTTCTCTTTTTGTAATTACCTTTGTATAAATTTGTAAATAATATAGGAGTAGCCTTTAGGAGAATGCCAAAAGAGGAAAACCAAAAGACACCTCTCATGTAAGGCATCTTAGGCAGTAGTTTTAGGAAAAAGCTAGAAGAAGTGTCTCTTTCTATTCCTTTCTCTTTTAGGCGCTAGATTAGAGAAGGAACTAGAAGAGTGACTCTTCCAACTCCTTTGTCACACAGTTGGCTAATGCTAAGCAGGTTGTGTTTTAGTCCTTCCACATACAAGACATCATGAATTAGCAAGATACTCTTGTCTCCTATAGAGCCTCTTCCAAGAATCCTTCCTTTGTTGTTGTCTCCATATGTCACATGCCCTTCTTGTTTGAAGATGATGTTCACAAACTTAG
>Ga0123342_1008777_pt1 | contig 12506 bp, 12 predicted proteins | sample Turbeawhitnodule_FD_89960 | JGI IMG/M metagenome (GOLD analysis project Ga0123342, IMG submission 89960) | Root nodule microbial communities of legume samples collected from Mexico - Turtle bean Mexico white nodule | ecosystem: Host-associated > Plants > Roots > Nodule | place: Mexico: Nepantla... | reverse complement strand
GTGCATTCTCTCTATCCTTAATCTCTTTAAATTCAGTTTTAATATTTGCAAACTGGTATAAACAATCGATTGTTTCTGCGAAACAACCGATTGTTTTTCTGGTGCTGTTGTTTTTGCTTTGTGTTTTAGCAAACTGAATTTCTTATCATTTGGTTCTTGAAGTATTTTCATTCTTGGCTTAAAAGTCTGCGAAAACCCTCTTTAAACCATTCACCCCCTTCTAGTTTAAAGCCATCCTTTCTAACAACCTTCTCATTGGAGAGTTTTATTTTGAATTTTCAAATTTTGGCTCCAAAATGTTCAACCCTCTCTCCTATAAATTGAGGTGCTTGGCTATCATTTTACAAGATTAATGAATGAGTGAAATTGCTGCCAAAATATGGAGCGAATTCTCACTCATTGTCTTGCCTATTTAGGATAGACACTTTAGTCTTCAAGTCTCCACCTAACTCAAGTGATTAGGACTCACCTATCACTCTCCATACTTAGCATGCCCCTCCAAGGAAACCGCAAGCTCCATGTGAACCTCCTTGCACGCCTCCTCCATTGAAGCTTCCACCAATCCTCTCCAAAATTCAATCAAAGAATTCGGTCATGAAGGCACAATCCATCATTTGGTATCATGAGCCATGGTTTTTCAAGAGATAAGTGTGTCTTCTCTTCTTTTAATTTTTGTGTTCTTCTTATTTTCGTGTTGTTCATCATGATCCTAAATTGTCTTGCTGTTTTAATTTCGTTTTTAGTATATGTTGCTGTTTTTTTTTAAAAAAAATTATGTATGGTTTAATTGGTTCAATTTGTTCTTGAACTTCTAAATCCAATTGTGTTTAGGTTCCTAATTGTGTGTGCTGTTCTGTTTTTTATTTTAATTGAGTGTTCTTGATATTTCATTTGGTGCATGTTTGGTTTGAGTCATTTTAATTTTTCAATCCAATTCAGTTTTGTCAAGTAATGTTTCTCTTAAAAATGTCATCAATTCCAACTAGTGCTAATTGTTCTTGATTTGGTTGTTTGTTTTAATTTGAGTGCAGTTTTATAATTTTGTATTTGAGCTTTTGGTGCATTTTTATTTTTAGATTTGAGTTCATGCTTGTGTGTTAGATCCATACAAGTTCATATACATCAATTCCATCGTGTCTTTGAAGTTTTTCAATTCTGTTTTTAATTCCAGTGTAGGTTTCCTCTGTTTCACTGAATTTGTGCTGGCTGAAAATATTTGTGAAAATTAATTCCGTTGTTAAAAAATTATGAGATTCTGGATTTGAGTAGTTTGAAGTGTTAAAAAAAAGTGAAGCAAAAATTCAAAATAAAAAAATGATATATGTACAAAGTGTAAAATGTTGACTCTGGAAAGAAAGTGAAGTGGCAGTGTTTTTGAAAGATTTATCATAATTAATTGGTGCACTATTTTGGCATAATTACAGTGCCTAATTTGAGCTAAGATATTGAACTTTCTGTGTTTTAAATTTCACATTCAAATTTGAAATATCCAGCTCAACATAATTTGTTAAAGTCACGCAAATTTCACATCAAAATTTCAGTAGTGCTGGTTTTGGGTTTCTTCATCCAAATCTAGTACCATTCTTTAGGTTCAATTTGTGTGCCACCTTTTATTGAGTACCTTAATTTGTTTGTTTGTCATTTGAATTAAATACTCTTTCAAGTCTTGTCATATATTAATTCCCTTTGTTGTGGTCCAATTTTAAACCGAGCTTTTATTGCTTTAAAATTTGTTTGACCTCTTTCTTGGTGGAAGTAATTCAAAAAGTGCCTTGGTGAGTTTTGGAGCTGAATTTTTGTGTGAGAACCATATCACTCAAGAGGTGCAGATTTGAATACTCAAAGTTGAATATCCTAAAGATGTATAACAAGGGGACAACAACAAGCTAGCATAATAATATATACAAAGGGGATACAAAAAGAAGGAGTGCAAAAATTAAGGTTCAAGATTGTTGTGCTTAAAAAATTGTTGATTCAATTTCCATTGTATTTTCTTTGAGTTATATCTAGCAAAACAATGATCAATTAGTGGATTAATTGTGCATTAGACGGTGAATGTGTCTTCAAGGTTCCAAGTGCCAAGATGCCTTACCTTAGGATTCGACTAGTTTACAAGCTTTCTAGTTAGCAATATTTTTCCTTTCAATTGTTTTAATTGTTTTGCATTGATTTCTTGCATAAAATTTTGCTTTCATTATTGATTGTGCTCTAAGTGAACTACTTAGAGAAGGGTTTATGAAAGTTTTGAACGATAGAATCTGGCTAGGAAAGGCTTGGTACTTAAGTGATCCAAGTGATCGACCTCCCTTTCCTTGGAATCTACCTACATTGCTCCACCTATCTTTCTTGTGGTAAATTGCTTTTAACACATAACTTTAAACATGTCTTCTCATTCTCCTAGTTCAAGTGAAAATAATAGAAAGTCTATTAAATCTCTTTTGAAACAATTAGCTCGAGACTTCCAATCACTTTCACATAGACAATTGCAACACGAGACCCAAATTTTAGAAGATAAAAGAGAAAGGGATGCTCATCTTGCTTTATTGGAGGAAGAGTTGAAAATTGTTAAAGAAAAGGATGAATACATCAACAAAATAAAAAGAAATTCACAAGCATCTAGCTCTAGGTTGAGTGATTCTTATGAGGAAGGGAGTCTTAAAATAAATGAATACTATCAACCTCAACCTAGGAGAGTTAGAAGAGAAAGAAGAGAAAATCCAATGCAATGTTAGTGAGGAGAGGAAAGTACCCTTAGCCATCTTAAGCTTTCAATCAAATGCAATGAATTGGTGGACTACCCTAAAAAGAGAGAGACATCTCTACAGGGACCCTCCCATTACATATTGGAATGACCTTAGGGGAGCCTTGAGATGTCGCCATATTCCCTCATACTAAAATAGGAAGTTGATGGACAAGCTCCAAAGACTTCATAAAAAAAATATGAGTGTAGAAGAATATTGGCAAAAGATGGTGTTATATATGATAAGGGCAGGGATTAAGGAAAAAAATAATATCACCATTTCAAGGTTTTTAAGTGGTCTCAAACTTGAGATAAGAAACAAAGTTGAACTTTTACCTTATAGAGATTTAAATGACTTGATTCAACTTTGCATTAAAGTTGAAAAACAAATTTTGAAAAAGGAATCAAGTTAAAAACAAAGTTCATACTTTGTACCTTATGACAAGGATGAGTTCCAAATGGGGGAAGAGCATATAAAAGAAACATCTCTAGAACCTTCCCAAAACCTATCAAAAAATAAGCACATCTCACACACTCAAACTAGAGAAATTAAGTGTTTTAAATGTCTTGGTAAGGGTCATTTAGTATCTCAATGTCCCAATGAAAGAACTATGATCTTAAGGGACAAAGATTAAAATAATAGCCAAGAAAAAGAAAATAATGAGAGTGAAGAAAATATAAAAATAGAAATAAAAAATTAAGAGAAAGTCCTTAGGGACCAATCTGAAGTGTGGGAGAAGAGTGTTCCTTCCCACAAGGTCATTCAGAAAGAAGAAAATTTTGAAAATAAAATTGAAAAGATAATTCTATCTGAACAACCTTCAGGCCTCCTTTTGTGTAAAGGAATACTTGCATGCACTGCCACATTTTTTGAAACTTGTGAACTACCTCCTCAGGTTAAAAAGCTTTTAAAGGAATTTGGTGATGTATTCCCTAAGGAAGGCCCCATTGGACTTCCACCTTTTAGGGGTATAAAACATTAAATAGATTTAGTTCCAGAAGCTAGTCTACTAAATAAACCAGCTTATAGAACTAATCTTGAGGAGACTAAGGAAATAAAATCACAAGTTCAGGAATTGTTGGAGAAGGATTGGGTTCGAAAGAGTCTAAGTCCTTTTGTTATACTTGTTTTGTTGGTGCCTAAGAAAGATGGCAAATGAAGAATGTGCTGTGATTGTAGAGCCATCAATAATATCACCATCAAATGCAAGCATCCAATTCCTAGACTTGAAGATATGCTTGATGAGTTGCATGGGTCCACTATATTTTCCAAGATTGATCTTAAAAGTGGATATCACCAAATAAGAATCCAAGAAGGTGATGAATGGAAAACTGCTTTTAAGACCAAATTTGGACTATATTAGTGGTTAGTGATGCCTTTTGGACTCACTAATGCACCTAACACCTTCATGAGGCTTATGAATCACGTCCTTAGGAATTGCATAGCTAAATATGTAGTAGTTTATTTTGACTATATGCTAAGATATCACCAACAAGTGAAGGTCGAGTTATCTGTAGGCATCTATAAAGATAAAATTTTATGTGATGTAGTGCCTATGGACATTATTGAGACGACCATTGCAATTTGCTAAAAACTCCATGCACAATGGTCGTACCAACGAGATTACCTTCACACATGAAAAAAATAAATATCTTTTTTTTATCCTTTAACACCTTCTCGGGTGTTAGATGGCCAAATAAGATTAAAACATAAAATAAAAACTGAGAAATCACTAGCTCTTCTAGAACAAAAGGTAGTGTCTAAAGAGTCTAGTAACAAAAATTTAGAACAAGGGAGGAAAAACTTAGAAAAGAAAAACAAGTACTCCTCTCTAAACAAATCTTGTGTAAAGTTGCCTAAAACAAGAGGAATGGCAACTTACTAAGACTGATTTTTACACAACTGCTGAAACTAACCCATTTGATTTGTTTGATGACTCCAACAAATGGACATTGCATCCTGGAGGATGAGAATAGTTTTCAAATCAGGAATAAGGTTGTTGTTCGAGACCAACCTTGTAGACTTGAGGACAGATCCTCTCAAGAAGGAGAGGATGATGGAAACCCTTCAGCCACACAAAACCCCATAATAAGGAGGATGAAGACCTAGAGGTTGTTTATTGATTTGATTGCAAATATGGGTCTAATTGGGCTTTTGTTTATTTTTGTAGGCCCAATCAAAAGGACAACTCTACGGTGAAGGAATGTACAAACATATCCAAGAAGACCTCCAAGTCATCAAAACATAAACTAGAGCTTTGGCCAGAAGAACACAAGAAGACTGAGTTTCTGTTGACTGATCAACATTATTTGTGGGTCAAGCTTTAGCTTAAATAAATTGTATGAAGTTGTTCAGGATTTCATGTGCCATGTATTGGACCTAGTAGCATAAAATAATTGGACCAAATATTTGGGCCAAGTAGCAGAGGTTTTTAGGCTTGTATTAGGGCCAATAGTAAAATATGACTAGTTAGAGTTAAAAGTGACTAGTTAGGGTAACAATTGGGCTTGAGCTTCTTTGAGCCCAATGTAACCCTAAAATGTCTAGGGTATATTGGAGAACAAAAATCACCTTGGAATGGAGCACATGGACGCCCACAAGGCAACATAGGAGTGGAGAGGATTTAGCATGGAAAGTGTGAGCTAAACATGGAAAGCATGAGATGGCAACTTCTCATTGGAGAGTTTTATTTTGAATTTTCAAATTTTGGCTCCAAAATGTTTAGCACTCTCTCCTATAAATTGAGGTGCTTGGCTCTCATTTTATTAGATTAATGAATGAGTGAAATTGCTGCCAAAATATTGAGCCAACTCACTCTTGTCTTGCATCATTAGGATAAACACTTTAGTCTTTAACTCTCCACCTAGCTCAAGTGATTAGGCGTCACCTATCACTCTCCATACTTAGCATGCACCTCCAAGGAAACCACAAGCTCCATGTGAGCCTCCTTGCACGCCTCCTCCATTGAAGCTACCGCCAATCCTCTCCAAAATTCAATCAAAGATTTCGGTCATGAAAGCACAATCCATCAAAAAGACTAGAAATGGGATTTGATATAGTTTGTAGTAGGGATCTTTGTCAAGTCTGAGGTAGTGTTGTGTAGTGGAATGAGATTTTAGGCTTAAATGATTGGGATACCACATCTATCATATTTGAATATCATAATATGTTTGTAGTTTCAACTATAATTGTATTTGGCCTATCAATTGTGTTTGTAATGTCTATTTTTGCCTTATACGTATGTACTTATCTTCTTTCATGGTTGGGTATATATATATATATATATATATAAAACTAGTATAGTAAATTTTCTTAAAAGAATAATTTTAGATTTAAGTTACTATAATAACCTTTAGATTAAAAGATAATAAAAAAAGTAGGAATTATTTTTATTATAAAGAAATAATGTTCTTCTAAGATGGAAAGACTAAGGTCTCAAGGTGAGTTAGATCTTTTAGGTATGTTCAATATATTATTTAAGAATCAAAATTAAAGACAATTTAAATATTGTATTCTTCTATTATAAGAATTATTGGCCTTAACAAGAGGGGGAGGAGTGAATTGTTTAAGGGGCGTTTTTCGCAAATATATGTATAAAATGAAGATTGATATTAATTTATAGATAAACGAATCAGATCAGCCAAGAAAAAAGAACTGTTAAACCAGCTATAAGAAAAATAACCGGTTGAAATTATGTTTTAACCGATTGTTTATGGTAGCAGGGTGAAAATCACAATTCAATCAGATTTTAAGTGAGTGAGGGAAAGAGAAAATCACACAATCAATTATACTGGTTCACTCCTTACTAGAGTTACATCCAGTCCCCAAAAAACCACTGGGTATTCACTAAGTAACCAACAACAGATTACAATCACACAACACCACAAAGAGGTGATCTTGATCCCACAAGAAAACACACCCTCTTTGCCTTTTCACACAATCACAGTCAAAACAATCTCTGACCTTATAGATTCAATGTTTTACAAGTATACAAAATGAAAACCAATTACAAGAATAGAAGGAATAGATTACACCTGGTGTACAGGAAATCACAGAGCTCCTAATTCACTTCTTGAACCAATTGCACAACCTTAGGAAATCTAGCAAAGCTTGAATCAAATCTTCCTCAAAATGTTTCTTAATCACTTTTTGTGTCTTTTCAATAGCCTTAGGTAACCAGTTTTATAGCTCTACAATAGCTGTTTTGGGCAGTTAAACATGAGCCAAAACAAATTCAAATAAACTAAAAACAATTTTAACAGGTTTTTGAAAAGCTGTTATGAAATTTAAAAATCAACCGGTTGAAATGTCGTTTTAACCGGTTGAATTGGTTTGGACAGTTAGTCAACCAAGTCAAAAACAGTTTTGAAAACCCTCAAATAAGCTGGGTGTAAAACAACCGACTAAACCGAGAAATCAACGAGTTGTTTTTCATTTGGCTTAGAAAAACACTTTTCTTTTTCAAAACAAATTGATTCAGCTGTGCATTGGTTTAAGAATGAACTTTACAAATTCTAAACAACCTAGAACTAAACCCCAAACGCAGCAGCACATGCATCAAGCTTTCTTCACATATTTGGAGGCATCAAAGCTTCATTTTGTACATTCTCCCCCTATTTGATGAATACAAATCCCTGGGATGCTTTGGAATGTTCTGTTTAGAATTTGGCACAACCTGCAATCACAAACAGATGCAGAAACACAGGATAATCTATTCCAGATTAATCAAGCACCACAAAGCAGTTTCCACTAGGTGATTTCCAAAGAGGAAGATCAACCAAATCAGTGTGAAAACCAGCAACACATGCATAGGTGCAGCAACACTAAAACAGTCGGTTAAATCGCAAGAATAACCGGTTAAAATTCAGAATTATAGCAACAACTTAAAAACAGTTAAAGCAATGTTCAAACAAATGTTCAAGCAAAATAGGTGCAGAAATAAGAACATTACAACCCAAACCACTTCTCCCCCTATTTGTCTTCACAAATAGAGTGAAAGAAGGATAAAAATAGCATAAAGAAAAAGGAAATTTTTCAGAAAATTAAACCAGAATTGGAAAGGAAAGTTGTAAACTTGCTTAATTCATCCCTGCCATACTGCAGATTAAGGAGTTGATTCTGCACTTCCTCAATTTGCTCATCCAAGGAATGAAACCTTGAATCCATATTCTGGAACCTTGTCTCACATAGCTCATGAAGGCTTCTTTGATTTTTAGCAAAGCTATCCATCCTACTCACCATGAGTCTTTTAAAGGGAGACATTGAGGTTATCCTTTCATTCATGTGATCAGAGCTTGGTCCAGCCTCATATGCTTCAACAACAAGTTCTTTTGTGGTGGCTGCAACTTCATTCTCTTCCTCAGCATGAGCTCCACTTGAGCCAGCTTGATCTCCATCTTTACTCACCCACCTTCCACCAATTTTGGTAAACCCCATTTTGCTTAGGGAACCACTATTGATTTCAGTTGAGGGCTTCACAACCTCAGACAATTCTTCCTCTAAATCCACTTCAAAATAGTTTATAAATTTAGAAATCAAAATGGCATAGGGATAATGGAAATCACTTAACCTTGTTGCTTTTGGCATGTGGTCCTTAAATGTGGATCCAATTCAGCTTTACTTTGTTCATGATGCAGAAAATCAAAACCAAATCTTCCTCTGAAAGAGTGGAATGGTTGCTGCCCCTTGGAGTGACCATCCAGGAGATGATGAAGGCAATGAGCTTCTCATCCAGCTTTAATCCTCCAACAGAAAAATTCCTTACTTTTGAGAGAGGATTTTTAAGGAAACTCTTGTAGAATTGCATCTTGTTAAACTCTTCCACCACTCCTAGGTTGCTTTTATTGATTCTCAGTCCAGTGTACCTCAACCCGGTTATGGCAGTCCAAACCTCATGGGTAATATCAATGTCCACCCCTTTCACATGGGAGCACAAATTATCACCATTATTGAAGGTTTGTATAGAAAAATTTAACCAAATCTGGATATATATATTTCCAGACATTTCAAGAAACCTCTTCAGTTTTTGTTCTTTCAACAGGTTCCTCATTTCAATGAGGTTTTTCCGCTTCATCCAGCTGAAGGAAACTAGTTTTGGAGTATTGATAACTTTCCTAATTATCTCATGTAGGAATTTCTCAATCAAATCAGATTCTCCTGCAAACCAACTTTCAAGTTTACCTCCGCTTCTCACAACTCTTGTTTTCATCCTCTTGGATGATGGAGGAGTTGATTCCATGGTTCAATGAGAGAAAAAGAGTGTAGGAAAACTGCAAAAACAAATTAGAGTAGAGGAGAAAATAACTAGTTGTTTTTTGTGAAGAAGAACAATTAATAACCACATATATTTATTACCAAAGAAGACAGTCAAAACTTTGGCATTTAGTGGGTTAAAATTCAAACGAAAAGGAATCAAATCAAAGGCAATAAAGCTGCCTGCCAGACCCTAACAGAAAGCACAGAGAGAGAAATCACATGTTGATTTGACCAAGCTTAATAGAATTTTAATTTTCAATGTAAAGAGGAATATATTCTATAAAGGGCAGTAATTGCATAGAGAATACATGTTCAAAGCTGTAATTAATGCATCATTGACCACTAATGACACTGGGATTGATCATAGAAGCAAATCAAAGCACAGAGAATTAAAGAATATTTGACCAAGTGTTGTCAGGGCTGAAACAATTGGTTGTTTCATAGAAACAATCGATTGAAATTCTGCAACAGCAGAATGAAGTTAGAAAATCAAATTCATTTATTAGAAACTAAACATACAAAGATTCAGATTAAAGCACATAATGTTTGTATTGGAATAGAAGAAATACAAAACAAAATAATCCAGAACCAAAGTCCTGCAAAAAGAATATATCAAATAACAAGATTTGATCCCTTAAAGAATTTGGGACCTTTCATGTTAGATTTATCATCAGAACCATTAATATTTCTTGGAATCCATTTCAAGATACCTTTAGGAACAAGAATTTTACGAATTCTGCAGAGCCTGACAAAATGACCTCTCTTCATACAATAAAAGCATGTAACAACCGTTTGTTTCGATATTTTAATCGGTTGATTTTCTGGCACAGTTGAAAAAGGTTTTGAAATCCCATTCTTTTTACTCTGTGGATTAAATCCTAAACCAGACTTACTCTCAAAGTTGAACTTTCCTTTTGAAAGCCTATCCATAGTTTTCACAAGGTAGTGAACCTTCTTTTCAAGAGATTCACAGTTTTCACAAACACTTGAGTCACACATGCAGAAAGAGTTCTTGTAAATCAAATCCAAATTTTCAAAATCCATTTTAGATTTTTCCAACTCTTCTTCCAGTCATTTACCACTATTTTCAAGCCAGTTATTCAATGCTTTCAACCGGTTGTTCAAGAGAGCCAATCTATCTTCTTCATGTGTTTCTTTAAATGCTACAAGGAGTTGATAGTAGTTATCACCTTTGAATGAAGAATGATGGATTGTGCCTTCATGACCGAATTGATTTCTTGAATTTTGGAGGATTTGTGAAAGCTTCAACGGAGGAAACGTACAAGGAAGGCTCTCATGGAGCTATGGATTCCTTGAAGATGCATGATAGGTAGGGAGAGTGATTGGTTGGGCCATATCACTTGAACTAGGTGAAGAAGAAGATTAAAGTGTCTATCCTAGCAATTTTGGTAGCAATCGACTAATTCATTAATCTTGTAAAAACATGAGCCAAGCACCTCAATTTATAGGAGAGAGGGCTGAACATTTTGGAGCCAAAATTTGAAAATTCAAAATAAAACTCTCCTATGAGAAGGTGCCATGTGGAGTCATGCTTTCCATGTTTAGCTCACACCTTCCATGCTAAATCTTCTCCACTCCTAGGTTGCCATGTGGACGTCCATGTGCTCCATGCCAAGGTGATTTTCGCCCTCCAATATACCCTAGACGTTTTAGGGTTACATTGGGCTCAAAGAGCCCAATTGTTACCCCAGCTAGTCACTTTTAACATTAACTCGACCTATTTTACTATTGGCCCAAATACAAGCCCAAAAACCTATGCTACTTGGCCCAAATACTTGGTCCAGTTATTTTATGCTACTAGTCCCAATACATGGCCCATGAAATCCTAAACAACTTTATACAATTTATTTAAGCTAAATCTTGGCCCACAAATAATGTTGACTAGTCAGCAGAAACTCAATCTTGTGTTCTTCTGACCAAAGCTCTAGTTTATGTTTTGATGAGTTGGAGGTGTTCTTGGATATGTTTGTACATTCCTTCACCCTAGAGTTTTCCTCTTGATTGGGCCTACAAAAATAAACAAAAGCCCTATTAGACCATATTTGCAATCAAATCAATAAACTACCTCTAGGTCTTCATCCTCCTTATTATGTGGTTGTGTGTGGTTGGGGGCTCTACTATCATCCCCTCCTTCTTGAGAGGATATGTCCTCAGATCTACAAGGTTGATCTCGAACAACAGCCTTATTCCTGCATTGAAAACTATGCTCGTCCTCTAGGATCAAATATTAACCTACAGTAAACATGAAAGAAAAGTGAGATAAGGAAATTAAGACTACTGTATTCAAATAAAATAGTAAGGAAATAAGGCCCTTTGCTATTTTTATAAAAGTTTTGTTGGAAAGAAATAGGGCCATTGTCAAAAATATTTTTGCTTCGTTTGAGTTGTTCATTGCCCAAGATAAGCAACAACATCATAAAGTGTTGTTTTTGTGATTTTTGAGAATAAGAGTAAGCATTATGATTCAAATGAGAGTTCAAAGTATTGCAATCCCCCTTTAAGGATTCTTTTTCCCCTATGCTTGTAGGAGGTGTTGTAAGATACTCCTCATTCTTTCTAGATCCGTCTTCTTCTTTTTCAAACAACCCCTCACTCGGCTTTTGTATGGAGGAAAGGTTTATATCTATATCTGGTTCAACTCCAGACACAGATTTTTCTTCAAACTTATTCTCACAAGGGTTTTCTATGGAAGAATAATTTATGTCAATGTCTGGTTCAACTCCAAACAAACGATTTTCCTTTAATTATTTTTTTTCTCTCTCTCTTCTTTCCTGTATCTTTCTTTCTCTAAGAGCTTGTAATTTTTCTCTAAATTCTTTTTCTCTTCTTACATATTCTTTTTCACCATTTATAAAATTTCTTCCTTTTTCTACAAGCTCTTTCATTTCTTCTCTAAGCTTCTTCTTTTACACATATAAAGGAAGAACAAATTTTCTTCTCATACACATCTTTAATTCATCCCAATTCAGTACTAATGATTTTCTGGCGATTCTAACATCAGTTTCTCTTTGTGTCCACCAAGACCTAGCATGATGGAGGAGGGCCAAGCTCACCACCCCATGGAAGACAAGAGCCAAGTCTAGAACGTCTAGAGCCAAGTGGGGAGCGTCAAGCACAAGGTGAAGAGCGTCTACCCCAAGATGAAGGGCGTCTAGAAAGGGAGCGTCTAGGAGGAAGACTAGAACGTCTAGGACCTATCACTAGGTCCATGGCCAAGCATCTCCACGCATATTTGGGTTAAGCTATGGATGGTAGAGAAAGGAACTTGTACATGCTACATGAAGGCCCATTAGGGGTAGCTTAGTATTTAGTGTAGTGTTGAAAAGCATAAACTTGTCTCCTTTTGATTTACCCTAGATTGCTCATGGTTTCTAGAAGATTTCTCCCACTAGGACCGGCCATGTGCTCCATGTGCCCATGTGATGTAATTTGCATTTCATTTTGATTAGCATTAGGGTTGCATTATGGTCCTCTTTAGCCTATAAAAAG
>Ga0123342_1008776_pt1 | contig 12506 bp, 15 predicted proteins | sample Turbeawhitnodule_FD_89960 | JGI IMG/M metagenome (GOLD analysis project Ga0123342, IMG submission 89960) | Root nodule microbial communities of legume samples collected from Mexico - Turtle bean Mexico white nodule | ecosystem: Host-associated > Plants > Roots > Nodule | place: Mexico: Nepantla... | reverse complement strand
TTTGAACATGTCCATCTCACCATAGTCATTTGGAAAGTTGGAGAAGAAGAATGTTGTATAATCCAAGGAACTCTGATGTGTTTTACGAGCAAAACCACGCCCCTGAGGGGTGTATGGATCCCTATGTTCCCTCCGCATTCCGCGTTTTAAAGTGATCTATGCTCTTAGTTGTATGTGTAGTGACTAGGGGAGTGAAGATGGTCCTTCGTCACCTACAATGCAATAACAATTAAAGTAGGGAAACAATTAAAATAGTAAATGAAAAGTTAATGGAAGTGAAAAGTAAACTAGACCGTCTTAATTAGAAATGCAAGCCAATTGACACCTTTTAGACTAAGCAAATTACTTATTACAATTGTTCAATGGAATTGCCTAAGAAGCATTTTTTAAAAACTTAAATAATGTTTCGTGGTGTACCGGTATGGGCGGGGCCGAGACCCACCTGGCTGCCCGAGACCGAGTCTACCTGACCGAGACCAGGGGAACCTGGCTGAGACTTGATAGATTTGGCCGAGATGACGAGGCTGGTGACCCACTTGACCAAGGCCTTAGAAGACTTGGCCGAGACCTTAGAAGACTTGACCGAAACAGCCGAGACCAGAGAAATTTCATCGATGGCCGACCCATACCAGGAGCACTTGGCCGACGGCTGAACCCTGTTACGATTAACGCTCAAACTAAGATCAGTAAAGCTAATCCATGATTAAGAATTAGGTAATGCAATCCTAAGCGGTATCCACTCCGATAAACGGGCCCAAAAAGGTAGGCCCATTAGTATAATATAAATAGCACGCATCCCAAGGAGTAAGGTATGTCATTTATTATTGTTCACCTACCTGAGAGCTGACCACCCGCTTTACTGACTTGAGCGTCGGAGTGCCTTCGTAGGTACCCCCACCATCTGGTGTTCACCCGAGACCGAGTGCCGAAGGAGAAGTAGGAGGACGAGAAGAATCTCAGCTCATCACCTGGTAACCTGACCGACCGAAGGAAGGAGAAGAAGACTTCAATAGTTCTCTAGGTCCCATCTCCCTAGTAGGAACAATTGACGCCCATCGTGGGGCCGAGGGAAACTAGCTGAAGGAAAAAAGTAGATGGTCTCAACCAGAAGCATGGAGAGAATGATCGAAGCCGACCAGACGATGCTGCTGCTGTCTCTCCAGAGAGAGATGGCCGAGATGAGAAGGAAGACTGAGGAGGTTGCACAAAGAAACGAGCAGGAGCTGCAAGTTCTCCGTAGGGAGAACGAAGAAATGAAAAAGAAGTTGGGAGAGGGAGGACCCTCTGTCATACCGACGAACGTTGTCGGCAAGTCCTACACCTCTCCCCCCAACCCAGATGTGGGCGAGGGGACGAGAGGCCGACCCCCTCCCCGAGAGACCGAGATGGGCGACGAGTCATGCCTAATCAGGTCCACCCGGACGACCCTGACGGCCGACCCGAATCGCTGACATCCCTTCACCAACACCATCATCGAAGTCCCACTGCCTGAGAAGTGGAAGGGTTTCAACCGAGACCGATATGACGGGTCGACCCACCCGGACGAGCATATGGACGCCTACGCCACCCATATGAGTCTCTACACCTCGGATGACGCCGTGTTATGCCGAGTGTTTCCCACATCCTTAAAGGGAGCATCCCTTAGTTGGTTCACCGAGCTCTCACCCAACTCCATCGATAGCTTTGCCACGCTCGTAGCAAAGTTCGAAACCCAGTTTACGACCAGTCGGCCGCACCACCTAACCTCCATCGCCCTGGTAGGCATCCGTGAGGAGAAGGGAGAGTCGCTGAGAACCTTTGTTGACAGGTTTAGTAAGGTGGCAATGAGCATTCGAAATCTGAGCCCGGACGTTGCCATGCACCACATGCTGACGACCCTGCGTCCGGGGCCCTTTGTCGACAACTTGTGCATGCAGCCAGCTGACAACCTAGACGATCTGAGAAAGAGAGTTGCTAAGTACATGCAGTTGGAAGAGCTAAGAGAATTCCGCAACCAGGCCCGTGCCGAGGCCGGCGGGGAGAAAAACAAGGAAGAAAAGGACCGCCAGGGGCAGCCGAGTCAAAGAAATGACCGACGCCGAGACAATCGAGACTGGCCAATTCGGTTCTCAAGATACACACCCTTGACGACCGAGAGAGGGAGGATTCTGGACGAGGCCCTCAACGCTGAGATCATGCATGCCGCGCTGAGGCCGAGATCATGCATGCCGTGCTGAAAAAGAATATCGACATGTTCGCATGGACGTCGGTCGACATGCCGGGGGTGAGCCCGAATGTCATCACCCATCGATTGTCAATATTCAAGGAGAAAACGCTTACTCTAGCTATAACCAGATAAGCATGCACCCTAGAGACAAGGAGAAAACGACCTTCATGACGGCCGACGCCAACTACTATTACGAGGTCATGTCGTTCGGCCTCAAAAACGAAGGGACGACCTACCAGCGCCTCATGGACAAAATCTTCAAAGGCCTAATCGGTCAGGTGGTAGAGGTATACGTGGACGACATAGTCGTGAAGTTCGACTCGTTCGAGCAATACCTGAAGGATATGGACGAGGTCTTCAGAGCCCTCAAGGGAGTCAACATGAACCTCAACCCCGAGAAGTGTACTTTCGGGGTTGAGGGGGCAAGTTCCTAGGCTTCATGCTCACCCACCGGGGGATAGAGGCCAAACCCGACAAATGCCAGGTCATACTCAACATGAGAAGTCCGAACAGCGTCAAGGAGGTACAACAACTCCTAGGACGGCTGACTGCCCTCTCCAGGTTCGTCCCCCGCTTGACCGAGAGGACGAGGCCGATGGTCCAACTGCTCCGAAAGGGCAAAAAATTCGCCTGGGACGACAGATGCGAGGAAATCTTCAAACAATTCAAGGAATTCCTGACATTCCCGGCCGTCATCCAAAAGCCGAGACCCGACCACCCGATCCTGGTATATCTGGCAGTCTCAGAGGAAGCAGTCAGCGCTGCCCTGGTGCAAGAGACCGAGGGCGAGGAACAACCGGTGTACTTCGTAAGCCGAACCCTCCACTCGGTCGAGACCAGGTACCAGATGATAGAGAAGGTGGCTCTCGCCCTAGTCCTCACAAACGGAAGCGCCCCTACTTTCAAAATCACTCCATAATTGTAAGAACCGACTACCCTATTTTTAAAATTTTGTCTAAGCCGGACCTTGCAGGGAGGATGATAGGTTGGTCAGTCGAACTCTCCGAGTTTGACATACGCTACAAACCGAGGGGCGCCATCAAGTCTCAGTGCTTGACCGACTTCCCGCCGAACTGACACCACTACCCACCCTCTCGGTCGGGTGGACGCTCTATGTGGACGACTCCTCAAATAAAACAACCTGTGGAGCGGGAGTCGTCCTGGAGAGGCCGGGCGCCTGGAGCAAGCTCTCCAATTCGGATTCCGGGCGACCAATAACCAGGCCGAATACGAGGCCTTGCTCACTGGACTGAACCTAGCTTACGACATGGGAGCACACGAAGTTACATGCAAAAGGGACTCCTAGGTGATGGTCAGCCAGGTCAATGGCGAGTTCAAAGTTAAAGAGCCTTTGTTGTAGTGGTACTACCACGCGGCTAAAAACAGCATCATCCGCTTCAGCAAAGCACCCTTGGAACATATACCGAGGGATGACAATAAAAGGGCCGACATCCTCTTCAAAGAAGAGCCACCAGAGGTCAGTCATACAAATATGGCTGAGACACCCCAGTGTGACGGAGGCCGAGGCCGAGTGCCTGGCTATAGAAGAGGCCGAGTGCCTGGCTATAGAAGAGGCCGAGGTCGACAACTGAATGACACTCGTCATCCAGTACCTAACAGACGGTACATGCAAGTCCGACCAAGAAAAGGCGATGAAGCAACAATGCGCCCGGTACACCATGATCAACGAAGACTTGTACCGGAAAGGTTACTCAACCCCCTGCTAAAATGCACCACCAACAAACGGGCCGAGTACATTCTGACCGAGATCCACGAGGGGATCTGCGGAAATCACGCTGGGGCGAGGATGATGGCTGCCAAGGTTCTGTGGGCCAGCTACGATTGGCTGACCATACAGGGCGACTGTGCCGAATATGTGAAAAAATGCGCCAAGTGCCAGGAGTTCGGCCCTCTCCACCATACAAGGTCGGAGAGCTGCACAGTATCATCTCCCCATGGTCGTTTGCCATTTGGGGGATGGACATTATTGGTCCCTTCTCCTCGGGAAAGGGGCAGACCAAGTTCCTCTTGGTGGGAGTCGACTACTTCACCTAATGAATCGAGATCGAACCCCTTGCCTCCATCTTAGCAAAAAATGTACAAAACTTCGTATGGAGGAGAATTGTCTGCCGGTTCGGCGTCCCGCACACAATAATAACTGATAATGGCCGACAGTTCATAAACCGAGGCCTACAGTCCTTTTATGACGACTTGGGCATCAAGTCTATCACGACCTCGGTAGAACACCCACAAACCGATGGGCAGGCCGAGGCCGCCAACAAAGTCATACTCAACGAGCTGAAAAAGCGGGTGGGCAAGGCAAAAGGCCGATGGATCGAGGAGCTGATCGAGGTACTTTGGTGCACCCCCCAGACTACCACGCAGGAGACACCCTATAGTCTGACATACGGGACCAAGGCCATGATCCCGGTTGAGGTGGTCGAGCCCACCACACGACGACAGATGTTCGACCTCACCCTAAACGTGGAAAGCTTAGCGGTCAACCTCGACTTGGTAAGTGAGTTCCGTGAAAAAAGCAAGATTCGGGAGGCCGCCTACAAAATCCGGGCGTTCAGACGGTACAACACAAAGGTCCGGCCGAGGAGCTTCCAAAAGGGCGACCTCATGTGGAGAATGCGTAGTGATGAGAGAAAAAATGAAGGGAAATTCTCGTCCAACTAGGAGGGGCCTTTCTGGGTCCGAGAAGTCGCAAAGGGGGGAGCTTACCATTTAGAATGGCTTTCAGGTAAAATTGTACCGAGGATGTGGAATGCCACGCACCTCAAGTTCTACTACAGCTAAAATTAATAAAGTCACGCACTCTTTCCTCACCCAACCAGGGAGGTTTTAACGAGGCGTTTTCATCAAAGTACTAGCACTGCTCTCCTGCAATTTCTCGGCTTGGTCTGGATGAAGCCTTAACCGGCATACCCTGCCGAGACCGACCCCCAAGTTTGGTCTGGATGAAGCCTTAACCGGCATACCCTGCCGAGACCGACCCCAGGTTTGGTCTGGATGAAGCCTTAACCGGCATACCCTGCCAACACCTCAATCAACACATACCAAATGGTCGATCGCCCAACTCAACTTGCTCGATTTAACAATTGCCCAGCTTAACTCGCTCGATTTAACAATCACAATTAAATGGCCGACCTCCCATTTTTACTTGCTCGATTAAAATCACATTTAAATTGTCGATCGCCCATTTTTACTTGTTCGATTAAAATCATAATGGTCGATCGCCCATTTTTACTTGTCCGATTAAAATCATAATGGTCGGCCGCCCATTTTTACTTGTTCGATTAGAATCACAATTAAATGCTCGACCGCCCATTTGTATTTGTTCGACTAGCACCGTAGTTGATGGCCGATCGGACAAACCAGATAACAACCGACAAGATTAACTTGCACGAATTAATAAAAAGAAACAAGGCAATATATTAAGATTGCAAAAGGAGGAAGCCACACCCCGACCTCAGAGGAAACAAAATAAAAAAAAGAAAAGGCGACAGCCCGGGCATGAGCTAACCTAGTCTTAAACTTCGATACATTCACCCTCCTCAGCCTCGGTCGGCCCGACCTCTTGTGCCGCCAAAGCACCCATCTCGGAGCTTGGAACCAACCGACCCTGGTAAACCTCATGATCCATGTTAAATTCACCAGTGGTAGGCGTCCCCCCATAAAGAACATGGGCTTGGCACACGGCTCGGTCGAAGCATTGCTTAAGCAACTCCTCCGAATCCTCGTAGTTTTGGTCGAGCTCAGTCTCGACCTGCTCCTTTGCAGCATGGAGGGCAGCCAACTCAGCAGCCGAGGACGAGAGTTTCTCCTCGGGCGTCTTCTTCACCTCGGCAACTTCAGCTGCCGCCCTCAGAGCCTCCTCCTTAGCCGAGGCCAAAAGCCACCCCGCCTCAGCAGCACCTTTCTCGGCGAGCTCCCTTTTAGCGGCCTCTCAGGCAACCCTGGCCGAGAGGTCATCGTTGGCAGCCAAGGACCGCTTCAAGTTCTCGCAAGCCTCAGACAGCTCCTGCTCCAACCGAGAAATGTCCTCAGCGTGCCAGTCACGACCTTCGATCCCATGCTCAACAAGAACAATGGACAGGCACATGAGCTCCAGGCCGTTCTTCAACAGGTCCATGGGGGCGACCGATTGGATCGACTCGAGTCTCCTCGGGAAGAGCCACGTGAACTCTACGCGTGAACTTGTGACTCCCCCCTAGAAGATCTAGGGCCGAGGATGAAGGCCGGTGGCCGCCAGCTGGAAGCCCGGAAGCTTGCTCCGCGCGCCGGGGGGAAAGAGAGCTCGCCTCGATCATCTCACGACAAGGAGGCGGCGTCGGCAGAGAGCCGGGAGAACGAGTGGTGGTGGCAATGTTACCACCATCCCTCGTCCTCTTCTTGGATTTGCGGGAAGGGTCGGCCGAGTCCCTCTCGGCACCAGGGGCGGCGGGGCGTTCACTGGAAGAACGTCGATGCTTCGACGTCCCTTTCGGTCATCCGCCCTCTTTCGATACTCGTCAAGGACGCTGGCGCCGACCGGTTTCTCTTGAACCATCGTAGCTGCAAACCCAAAAAACACAAGTTAGAAGACGAAAATAAAAATACTGACTGATACAACAACGGACGAGCCCATACCCCCTAATGGCCGCCCAACGCGCCGTCTCGGTATATGCACAGATCAACGATCGACAAGGAAGTTTCCTCGGGAGTGCGTCGAAGAAGGAGAGAATCTCCACCTCCTCCTCACTCTCCATCGGCCTCGGCCACAACTTAAAATCTGTGGGTTTGGAGGTCCAATATAAAGGGAACCGAGACTGACCGGCTCAGTCAAAGAAAAAGGTCGTCGCCTCGGGCCGAATGACGACCTTGACGAACCTTTCCTTAAACCTCTTGTACGAGACCGCAAAAGGGTCGAACAAGACGTGCCCTGGCCGACCGGCCAAGGAGAGCCAAAAGGCAAGGCGACCGGGGTGAGAGCCATAGTAACAAAGAAAAGAAGAGGGGGTGGGGCGAAGCTGCATGGCATCACACATACGGCGAAACGCCTGAAGGGACGCCCACGTATTTGGATGCACCTGGGTGGGAGCCACGTTGAGCGCCCGAAGGACGCCCATTGTGAACTTAGCGAAAGGGAGGGACACATGAAGGTCAAAAAAAAAGCAGGTATACATGTAAAAAAAGGGAGGGTCGACACCAGGCCGCCCCATGCACACCCTCTCAGTTGACCCGCAGGGCAAGATCCTAAAGTAGTCGGGATCTCTAGAATCCTCGGAGTCCTCGCCCGCCTTCAACACCGGGTACTTGGGCAAAAACTTTGCCTCTGATACCTCGGTATCATAGGTGGACGAGAACTCAACCACCTTGTGATCCACCCAGCTAAGATCCACTAGCGGAATGGTCGTCAGGGGAGAGTCCGACCTGTCAACAACGTTAACCGAGGGAAATTCCAACCGGTCGACAACGTTAACCGGAGGAGAGTCTGACCGGCCAACAACGTCAACTGGGGGAGAGTCCGACCGGTCAACGACATTAACCAGATCGTCCCCCCTAACCACCTCTACCATGGGTGGCGCCTCAGCCACCCCGACCGATGAGGAATCAGTAGTAGATGAAGAAGAAGAGGAAGAAGAGGAAGAAAACCCAAGGGTAGGAGAGGGGCGACCGAGAGAGGGGGAAGAATGGCCGGACGAAGAGGTCGTGGGTCGGGATACGGTCTACATCACTAACCTTGTGAAGATTGGACGAGGCCGAACCTAGGAAAAGAGGGCGAGAAGTCACTCGGATCTCAAAGCTTGGGGCAGAAGAACTCTTGGCTCTCAGACAGGCTCACAAATGAAAACAAAGCGTCACAGCACTGTGGAGACCCCTATTTATAATTAATGCCAATCATGTCACGTCGCCTAGGGTCACGTCACGCCGCCTAGGTCACGTCATACCTCAAGAAATGGAACAACCGCACGGTCAAAGGAGACCAACCGACACCCATCATTAAAAACTCATCGGGCACATCTAACATATCCGCCCTCGAGCCTGGGGGGCAAGTGTACCGATATGGGTGAGGCCGAGACCCACCTGGCTGCCCGAGACCGAGTCTACCTGACCGAGACCAGGGGAACCTGGCTGAGACTGGAAAGATTTGGCCGAGATGACGAGGCCGGTGACCCACTTGGTCGAGGCCTTAGAAGACTTGGCCGAGACCTTAGAAGACTTGGCCGAGACAGCCGAGACCAAGGAAATTTGGCCGATGGCCGACCCATACTAGGAGAACTTGGCCGACGGCCGACCCCTGTTACCATTAACGCTCAAACCAAGATCTGTAAAGCTAATCCATCATTAAGAATTAGGTAATGCAATCCTAAGCGGTATCCACTCCGATAAACGGGTCCAACAAGGTAGGCCCATTAGAATAATATAAATAGCACGCATCCCAAGGAGTAAGGTATGTCATTTATTATTGTTCACCTATCTGAGAACTGACCACCCGCTTTACTGACTTGAGCGTCGGAGTGCCTTCGCATGTACCCCCACCATCCGATGTTCACCCGAGACCGAGTGCCGAAGGAGAAGCAGGAGGACGAGAAGAATCCCAGCTCATCACCCAGTAACCTGACCGACCGAAGGAAGGAGAAGAAGACTTCAATAGTTCTCTAGGTCCCATCTCCCTAGTAGGAACACGTGGTATGTAACCAATACAACTTTTGGGTCAGTTCTTGAAATTTTGATGTGAACTCTTCGCGTGCTTGCTTCAAATCGATTCAGCTCCTCGTTGGACTCTCGTTGTCCTTTGATAACACTCTAAAAATCCAAATAGGCCTAAAGAAATGCAGATGAAAGTTGGCTCTAAATCTTCCAAACATTTCCCCTCAAGACTTTCAAGTAAGAAAAATTCGGAAAAGTTGATTTGATTATTTAATTCAAAATTCAGATCACTACAATAGTTTACATAAAAAAAAAAAACTAACTCAAAAGAAAGAAAATGGACGAATAATTGTCAACTATGTGTTGGTCAACAAACTGATGAAAAAAGCATGGAAGCAAAGTGAATTTGTGTCTGCTAGCGAAAGGGACGCAAATTGTGTGGGCCAAGCCGACATAAGATGGACGCGAATATCAAGGACTCCATAATGCGTTGGCCAATTCCAAAAAAAAAAATTAAAATAATAAAATACGTAGTTGCACATAATTAAATAAGGCCTAGCCAATGCATAATTAAAATAAATAAATAAACAAAAGCTAGATTTTCCTATCTGCACCACGTAGTTGAAATAAAAGATATAAAATAATGTAAAATGTAGATGTAGAATTTTATAATTAAATATCCAACTATTAATCTAGATTAGAAAAGTATTAAAAGGTTTATTTTGTTAAAGATAGATGTAGACTCTACTCAACTTCCATTAAGAAGTGTTTGAAGAAGACATCTTATTTGAAGATTTATGAAGAATGTAGTTCATGGTTCTTAAGTAAGTTATAAATTGTTCAAATAAGCCTTTTGCACTGTGAATTTACCTTATATCTTATAGTCATAGTAATAAAACTCAAGCACAAGGGTTTCTTAAAAAGTCTTCAAAAATATACTTCATGTTTTTAAAAAAATTGTACCTTGAGCTGAAGAAATGCAGTTGAAAGTGTGCTCTAAATCTTCCAATTATAATTGCACCTTTCTCCTAAAGATTTCCAACTAAGAAAAATCATGAAAAGTTTATTCGAATTGATATACTCAAAATTTAGATCACTATAAGAAAAATAACAGTTTATGTCGAAAGAAAACTAACTTAAAATAAAGAAAATGGACGAATAACTTTCAATTATGCGTTGGTAAACAAACCAAGGAAAAAGCATGACAGCAAAGTGAATTTGTGTCGGCTAGTAGGATGGACCCACACAAACAAAATAATTAAATTAATTAAATACATAGTTGAACTTAATTAAATAAGGCCTACTCGATGCATGATTAAAAAAAAAATAAACAAAAGCTAGATTTTCCTTTCTGCATCACGTAGCTGAAATGAAAGATATAAAATAATGTAAAAAGTAGATGCAGAATTTTAAAATTAAAAATCCCATTTGTAATCTAAATTATAAAAGTTAGTATTAAAAGGTTAATTTTGGTCGAGATAGATGGAGACTCTACTTAACTTGCATAAAGAAGTGTTTGATGAAGAAATCTCATTTGAAGGTTTATGATTAATGTAGCTCATTGTTCTTAAATAGGTTAAAAATTGTTTAAATAAGCCTTTTGCACTATGACTCTACTTTATATATTCATAGCTATAAGAATTAATGACTTAAACAAGAGGGGAGTGAATCATTTATCAAAGATTTTCGTAAATATTGATTAGGAATAAAGCTTTAACACAATTCTCCCATGTAACCATCACTAGGACCAGCCTCATGAGTCTCAGCAGCATGTTCCTCTTGAGTTGTTGTAGCTTCAGGTTCATCACCATCATTGGTTCCACTTGGACCAGCTTGGTCACCATCTTTGCTAACCCATCTTCCACCAATTTTAGTAAATCCCATTTTGCTTAGGGATTCACTGTTAATCTCACTTGAGGGCTTGATAATTTCATCCAGCTCCTCTTCAAAATAGTGTAGAAATTTAGAGATTAAAATTGCATAAGGATAGTGGAAGTCACTTAACCTTATGGATTTTTGCATATGATCCTTGATGGTGTGGATCCAATTGATCTTCACTTTATTCATAATGCAGTAGATCAACAACAGGTCTTCCTTAGAGAGAGTGGAGTGATTGCTCCACCATGGTGTGATGATCCATGACACAATGAGGGCTATGAGCCTTTCATCAAGTTTTAGCCCTCCAACTGAAAAATTTCTTACTTTGGAGAGGGGATTCTTGAGACAATTCTTGTAGAATTGCATCTTGTTGAATTCTTCAACTACCCCTAGATTGCCTTTGTTGATTCTTGCACCAGAGAACTTCAATCCAGTCACAGCAGTCCACACATCCTTGGTGATAACCATGCCTACACCCTTCACATGAGAGACAAGTGAGTCACCATTGAATTGAAGGTTAGTATAAAATACCTTCACCAAGTCTGGATAAATGTTTCTAGTGAGCTCAAGAAATCTCTTCAATCTTTGCTCCTTGAGGAGGTTTCTCACATCAATCAAATTTTGTTGCTTTATCCAAGTGAAGGAGACAAGCTTGGGTGTGTTGACAATTTTCCTACTTGTTTCATGTATGTATTTGTTGATGAGTTCAGATTCTCCTGAGAACCATCATTTCAGCTTCCCACCACTCCTTACAGCTCTTGCTTTCATCCTTTTAGCAGATGGAAGAGTTGCAGCTGTTGAATCCAGTGTGTTCAAGCTTTGAAGAATCCAAATCCTTTGAAGTTTGATGGAAGGCTGGATGTGCTTGGTGGTTCTAAGGTGTTTTAGAATAGGATCTGGGGTAGATTATCTGTGTAAATCCACTCTTGATTGAATCAAAAGCTTAAGTATTCTCAAACCTTTTTAATTGAAAGTGTTTTTCAAACTAAGTGAAAAACAACCGATTGTTTTATACTTAGGTGTTTTGAGAAAGGTTGAAAACTGTTTTTGATGGTTGACTTGCTGTGAAACCAAAACAACCGATTAATTCGAGCATTCAACCGATTGTTAGTTTTGGGACCATAACAGAAAATTGTTTTGTGCTTTGACTGAGCTTTAAATGATTTTATAATTGAATACGCTCCAGTTTTAAATGCTTTGACCAGTCTTTGAAAGCAATAAATAGTTTGTTCATATTATGTAACAAACAAGAACTAAGATTTAATCAAAGAAAAGCAGATTTGAGTTTTTCACTGATTTTACATTTGAAGAGTTGAAGATTGCTTTGAGATTGCTTTGATCAAGAGAGTGTGATATAGGATTTTCATCTTGTATTGATTTCAGATCTTTCTGTAACAAGTGTAATCCTTTTGTACCTTCTGTAAACTCTGTGTGTGAAACTGAGAAGTGTTGTGTGCTCTTGAGGTTGTCAAGATCAGCATTCTTGGTGGTGTTTGTGCTGAGCCAAAGGAAGTGTGTGTCTTGAGGGGATCAAGGTCACTTCCTTGGTGGTGTTGTAAGTAATCTAGGGTTGATTGCTTAGTGGATTCCCCAGTGGTTTCTGGGAAGACTGGATGTAGCTCTTGGTTTAAGAGTGACCAGTATAAACCTGTGTGTGCATTCTCTCTATCCCTTGAACTCTTTAATTTCAGTTTATATTTGTGAACTGGTATAAACAACCGATTGTTTCTACGAAACAATCGATTGTTTTTCTGGTGCTGTGCTAAATTGCTTTGTGTTTTTG
>Ga0123342_1008775_pt1 | contig 12507 bp, 16 predicted proteins | sample Turbeawhitnodule_FD_89960 | JGI IMG/M metagenome (GOLD analysis project Ga0123342, IMG submission 89960) | Root nodule microbial communities of legume samples collected from Mexico - Turtle bean Mexico white nodule | ecosystem: Host-associated > Plants > Roots > Nodule | place: Mexico: Nepantla... | reverse complement strand
TGGACTTGGGCTCTTTGGGCTTTGGCCTTCTTGGGCTTGGGCTTGGGCTTTGGGCTTGGGCCTCATCTTTATTTTATGCCTTCTTTTAATTTTGAGAAGACTAGAAGGAAGAACTTCAAATGTAAGGGTGGATGTCCTCTTCCTCCATTAATAAAAGCCTCCTTTATTTGATTCTCATCAAGTTGCCCTCGACTGATCGAGAGGCTTGCCAAATCCTGGCTAGCGTGGGGGCCTTTGACACCTCCATCTTGATAAATCGTGAATACGACACTGAAGCTCTTGCTCGTTATATAAGTATGGGAATCACCCCTTCTAACCATCTATTCTCTGCTTCTGCTTGTTTTAGCTTGTATTTGAGTTATTTGCTTTCCTTATGTGTCACTTAGCTTGTGCCTTATTCTAACAGTACTTGTCTTCTCAATGTAGATTAAAAAATGGATAAAGAAAGGAGATGGAAGCTCGCTCAGGCTTTGAAGTCCAAAGGCGGGGCTTCGTCAAAAGGGGGTGGGGTCTCCACACCTCCAACATCTGGAAACATTCCAACCTCCCCCACCCCTCGCCCCCAAAGTCCACCTCTAACCTCAACTCCCCAAGCTCTACCCTTTCCAACTCACCCCCCAAACTCACCACCTCCCATAGCAGCCATGCCTCTTGCATTGGCCGAATCCACTGATGCACCAGTCCCCCTTGATAAAGGTAAAAGGGTGGTGGTGGTTCCTTCTGAGGACGAAGACGAGTCTGCTGAAGAACAAGTCTTCAAGAGAAGAAGGACCACCCGGGCGGCCCCCCAAGCCGTTACCTCCACATCCTCTTCCAACCACGACGCCGACTCACTAAGGGAGCACCCTCCAAGCACCACCTCACCCTCACAACCAACGACCTTGGAGGGTGGGACTGAAACTGAGCCCATATCAGCTCCACCACTTGCCCCAAAACTTCCCCTACCAATCCAAGAAACTCTGAGGGGCTACTTAGAGAAAATGTCTCCAAGCAGCCAAACTGAAAGGCCCAACAAGGAAGGCATGAATTATTACATGGGCGCCTTTATTGCCTGTGCCAACACCTGGCGCGCCCAAGCTAAAACAGAGCGGTCGAAGCCTCTGCTCTTCAAGCCATGGAGAAGGAGAACGCCTCACTGAAAGAGGAGAAGGAGACCTTGGCCCGTCGCTGGGAACGCCAAGAGGAGGCCTACAAGGTCTCTTTGAAGGTGGCACAAAAGGCTAAGGAGGAGGCCAGCAAGCGACTGCATGAGGCGGGGCAAGCCCATGCTGAACTTCTTAACCAGGTCGTGCCCCTTCGAGTTAAATTCGTGGAGCTCGAAGACGCGGCGAAGGCTTCTAAGGCGCAACAGAAAAAGCTTGAGGACCACTACGTAGACCGGGAGCAGAAACTGGGAAAAGCTGAGGCAGCCCTAGAGGCCAAAACCAACGATTGCAGCTTGCTAGCTGCCGAAAACACCACTCTGCAAGCCAAGGTTCAGGAGCTGGTTGCTGCTTTAGCGGCCAAAGAGCAAGAGATGGCTTCTCAAGTCGAGAAATTCAAGGCCACAGAGGAAAAGTTAATCGAAGAGGCTGCGACGGGGTTCGCTGATGGGTTTGCTAAGGCCCTTGTTCAAGCGGCTTGCGCGAACCCTGGCATCGACGTCTCGGAGTGTAGTCCCTTCAGCGAAGTGGTCGAAGGCAAAATCGTGCCTTTGACTGCTCCTGAAGATTAGCTTTTCCTTTGTAACACTTTGAACATAATTGCTCTTTTTGTAATTACTATGAACACCTTTGTTCCCTATGTTTCTTAATATAACTAATCTTTGGTTTCATCTGTTGTGAACTCTTTTTTCTGCACTCTTTGTATATGACTGATTGCTCTGGCCTTATGCTCTTGTGTTTCCCTTTCTGCTCTTACTGCTTTTGATAACTCGCGTTCTCTATGCTTCTTCTCACTCTTCGAATTTCTCTCGCCTTCTTGACTTACAAAAAATCTTCAACTTGCTCTTTTAATTACTTTTCTTGAGCCCTAAGGCGCTTACTGCCAAAGGTATTGTTGGCTTTGTCATCGCTTAAGATGAGAAGGGGTCTCGTCTCTTCTATGGCCTCGACATCGCTCAAGGGCGAGGGAGGACTTTATCTCTTCTTTTGTGGCCTCGACATCGCTCGAGGCGAGGAGGGCTTATCTTACTTGCACTGGGTGTCCACACTCGAGGAGAGACCCGCTGAGTGCGAGGCCGTATCGTCCTCAGCGTGTCTAAACACTTGGGGCAAAGTCACGCTTTAGTGCCCACGCCCGTGGAGAAGCCTATTACAGCAACGCCGTATCGTCCACGGGGTGTCTAAACACCAAGGCAACTTAGCCCTTATCTCTGTGCGCTTGGTGCCCACGCCTGAGAAGAGGCCTGCCCGGGGGTAGTGCCGTTTCGTCCTCAGGGTGTCTGAAAACACTAAGGCGATCAGTGTTCTTGGTGCCCACGCCCAGGGAGAGGCGTGTCGGAAACATCGTCGTATCGTCCCTGGTGTGTCTAAACACCAAGATGACCAGGGATTTTGGTGATTACGCCTAAGGAGAAGGTTTCCCGAAGGATGACGCTTCTCCTTAATTGCGTGTATTTGCACCAAGTGACCTGGTTCTCCACTGCTCTGAAGCTTCTTACTGTTTGATGCCCACGCTCGAAGGAAATGCCCCCCGCCACTTCCTTGCGAGGTGTCTAAACATCAGACACCGGGGCTAGCCGTTCTCACCTGAGGAGGGGGCGTCCCAAAGGAATCCCTTAACCCCTGCTCAGGGACTAGACGCTCGGATTTTAACTTATACTATGCATACCTTTCAACTCGACGCCCACGCCTGAGAATGTGCTTCCGTCACTTGCTTTAGGGTGTCGACTCGTTCAAGTTGGTTTGCGCGCTCGGCGCCCGCTCCCTTGTCTGACGATGCCTACACCTGGCGATGCTTACACCTGGCGACGCCTACACCTGGCGTTGCCTACCCCTAGCGACGCCTACCCCTGGCAACGCCTTGAGCCTTTGTTTTTGTTTCTTAATCTTTGCTTTTACGTTGTGAGAGACGGAAAAACTGAAACAAAGTTTTCTTGAACTTCTTTTTTACTTGGGTGACCTCATTAAAAAACCCCCGAAAGGGAAAAAGTGTGTCCCCTTTTAAACTGTGTACTACATAATGTTTTTAGCTGAAATAAAACTTTAAATTGGCTGCGTTCCAGCTGCGTGGAATGGGGCCTTCTTCCAGAGTCTCGAGCTTGTACGAACCATTCCCCTTGGCTTCGGTTAATCTGAAGGGTCCGGTTCACTTGGGAGACAACATGTTCTCCAACTCATAAGGATGAGCCTTCCGCATGACCAGGTCAGCAACTTGGAATTGCCGCGACTTCACCTTAGAGCTGTACTGATGCTGCACTCTTCTCTTCACGGCTTCAGCCTTTCTCCTCGCCTCTTCTCTGGCCTCGTCTAACAGGTCTAGATTCACCTTTCTTTCTTTGTTGGACTCTTCTGGCACAAAGCTTAGAAAACGCGGGGAACTCTCGTGAATCTCCACTGGGATCATGGCGTCTGACCCGTATACTAGGCTGAAAGGCGTCTCCATGGTGGAAGATTGAGGCATGGTATGGTAAGCCCACACAATACTTGGTACTTCTTCTGCCCACGCCCCTTTAGCTTTCTCCAGTCTTCGCTTCAACCCCCTCAGCAAAATTCTATTCGCGGACTCTACCTGCCCATTTGTCTGGGGGTGTTCGACTGATGCGAACACTTGCTTGATTCCTACCTCTGCACACAGCTTCCCCAACTGTTGGCTCACGAACTGAGTGCCATTATCTGAGATGAGACGCCTCGGCACCCCGAAACGACATACAATGTTCTTCCAAACAAAGTGTTGTACCTTGTGCGCAGTGATCTGGGCCACTGGTTCAGCCTCTATCCGCTTCGTGAAGTACTCGATGGCGACTATCAAGTACTTCTTCTGCCTTATCGCCAGAGGGAAAGGCCCCAGAGTATCGATTCCCCATGTGTGGAAAGGCCACGGGCTGTAAATCGATCTCAGCTCCTTTGGAGGTGCCTTGTGCCAGTCAGCATGCATCTGACACTGCTTGCATCGCTGGGCGTATCTCACACAATCCTCCCTCACCGATGGCCAATAAAACCCTGCGCGAATCACCTTGGAAGCTAATGACCTTCCCCCCACGTGGCTTCCACAAATCCCCTCGTGGAGTTCCGACATGATCCTCGTACACTCATTGCCACTCACACATGTCAGAATTGGGTGCGTGTACCCATGCCTAAATAGCACTCCATCAACGAGAGTGTACCTTGCAGAGTTCTTCTTTATCCTCTTTCCCTCTCTAGGCTCTGCTGGGAGAATCCCATCTGCAATGTATCGCCTATAAGGCGTCATCCACGTGTCCCCTTCTTCCAAGGCACATACTTGCACACACTTCTCTTCCTCGGGCGAGGCCGCATAGGTGCTGATGCGGGGTGTCCTCGCCGTATCTTGAATCAATGAGCGATGACTCCTCGACTTCCCCCTTGTCGTGCTGATGTGAAGAACATCCACCCTATTGTCTGCCAGAAACTTTCGCGGCATTTTGAGCGTCTCTTGGATGACTGCCCTCTGCCTTCCCCCTTGCCTGAGCTGGCCAGCTTGGCAAGCAGGTCAGCTCTAGCATTCTGCTCCCTTGGGACATGCACCAGCTCAAAAGCGGCGAAGGCTCCCTTCAACACCTCAACGTACCTCAGGTACGCAGCCATCTATGGATCCTTTGCTTGGTACTCCCCTGTTACCTGCCCTGTAACCAACTGGGAATCACTCTTCGCCAAGAGGCTTTGTGCGCCCATCTCCTTGGCCAAGAGCATTCCAGCAATCAGCGCCTCATACTCTGCCTGATTATTACTTGCCTTGAAGGCGAAACGCAGGGCTTGCTCGATCAACACCCCATTGGGCCCCTCCAAGACTATTCCCGCACCACTCCCCTGTTGGTTTGAGGACCCATCTACCGACAACATCCACTGTGTCCCCGACTCCATTTCCTGGGGGACGCCTCCCGGTGATAACTTTGCAACAAAATCTGCATAGACCTGCCCTTTGATGGATCCTCTGGGCTCATATTGGATATCAAACTCTGACAGCTCCACTGCGCAGCGAACCATCCTCCCAGCAACGTCTGGCTTCTGTAGTATCTTCTGAATGGGGAGGTCCGTCATCACCACCACTGTGAAGCTATGAAAATAGTGGCGGAGCCTCCTGGCCGAGAACACTACTGCTAGCGTCACCTTCTCCAACAACTGGTATCTCGACTCTGGGCCTTGCAAAGCCTTGCTTACGAAGTAGATGGGCCTCTACACTTGATCCTGCTCCTGGACCAGCACAGAGCTGATAGCCCACTCAGTCACAGCGAAGTACAAGCAAAGGGGGATGCCTGCCCATGGCTTGCACAACACCAGAGGCGTCGCCAAGTACTCCTTTAGCTTGAGGAATGCTGCTTCGCACTCATCTGTCCACGCAAAACGACTGTTCCTTTTAAGGCACTGAAAGTAGGGGTGGCCCTTCTCACCTCCAGCAGACACGAACCTTGACAAAGCGGCCATTCGCCTAGTAAGTTGCTGCACTTCTTTCACTGAGGTTGGACTCCTCATGACAATGATAGTTGCGCACTTATCAGGGTTCGCCTCTATCCCCCTCTCCGTAAGCATGAAGCCCAAGAACTTACCCGCCTCAACCCCGAAGATGCACTTCTCAGGGCTCAGCTTGAGGCGGTACTTTGATATGGTGGCAAAGAACTCTTCTAGATCTGTTGTGTGCCGCCCCCTCTCCTGCGAGGTCACCACCATGTCATCTACGTAGGCTTGCACGTTCCTTTCCAGCATGGGTGCAAGGACCTTAACCATTAGTCTCTGTTAGGTGGCGTCCACGTTCTTCAGCCCAAACGACATCACCTTATAGCAGTAACTGCACGTCTCTGTCATGAACGCCGTCTTGCTCTCATCCCTTGGGTGCATCTTTATATGATTGTACCCCGAGAATGCATCCAAGAAGCTCAGCATCTTACACCCTGAAGTGCTATCCACCAACGCGTCGATGCTAGGTAAGGGGTACGAATCTTTAGGGCACGCCTTGTTCAATTCCGTGAAGTCGACGCACATTCTCCACTTTCCATTCGCCTTCTTCACCAAAATGACGTTGGCCAGCCACTCAGGGTATTGGATCACCCTGATGTGCCCAGCACCTAGCAATTTCTTCGTCTTCTCCTGCATGACGAGGCGCCTCTCCTCGTTGAACTTCCTCCTCCTTTGTCGTACAGGGCGAACCTTGGGATCCATGGTGAGGTGGTGGCACAAGAAGTCTGGGTCGATGCCTGGCATGTCCGAGGCGGACCATGCGAACGCATCTAGGTGGCGTGAGATCACCGCCGCCACTTCATCCTGCTCCTCCTGGCTCAGCAAACGTCCCAACTTGAACACCTTGCCACCTATCTGCCTCTCCACCACGTTGTCTACTGGCTGGGGTCGCCTATCTCGCGCACTCTCCGCACGAGACTCGCCTCTGCCGCCTTCTCTTATAGGCGTCACCACATCAGGTGCTTCAGGCGTGGCCTCCCCCGACGCTTCGTCCATGGGTGAGACCCCCTCGGATACTTCTTCCATGGGTGTGGCCTCCCCACGTGCTTCTTCTAAGCGCGCGTCTTCCCTGGGCGTCGCCTCTTCCAAGGGCTCTAACTCCATTGGCGTATCTGAAACGGGCGGGCGTTCTATCACCATGACCACGCCCCTTTTCGTTTTTAAGCTGTTCTCGTAGCATTTTCGAGCCTCCTCTAGATCAGACCTGATCACAATCACTTTGCCACTAAGGTCTGGCAACTTCATCTTCATGTGGCGCATGGAGGCCATTGCTCTTAGCCTATTCAGCGCTTGCCTACCCAACAGAATATTGTAAGCTGAATTGGCATTAACTACCAAGTAGCGAATGCTCTCTGTACGAGACGCCGTTCCATCCGTAAACGTCGTCCTTAGCTCCAAGTAGCCTCGTACTTCCACTTGGTCCCCTGCAAACCCATACAAGCATCCAGTGTAGGGCCTCAGCAGGTCAGGGGACTACTGCAGCTTGTTGAAGGTCGACCAAAACATGACATCTGCAGAACTGCCCTGGTCGACGAGAACTCCATGCACCTTTCTCCCCGCTGTGACAATCGAAATGACCACGGGGTCATTGTCATGGGGGACGACATCACGTAGATCACCTTTCGTGTACACCAGGTCTGTCTCCCACAGGTCGTCCGAACCCTCTCCAACAACTGAATTCACTGACTTCACGTACCTCTTGCGCTGAGAGGTAATGGGCCCCCCTCCTGAGAAGCCTCCAAAAATGGTGTGTACTTCTCCATGGATTGGCATTTCATGCGTCTGATCCTCCTCTGGCACCGCTAAGGCCGCGGCCGTAGCAGACCCTGCCTGGTAATCTTTCGGGAAACCATTCTTCACCAGTTCATCTAACTGATGGCCCAGCGCCAAGCAGTTGTTGATGTGGTGCCCAAATGCCTCGTGGAACTCGCACCACAAGTTTTTGTGAGGTCCCAACACTTTATCTGTCTTCACTGGTGGCCTAAGCCTGTCGGCTATGTTTGGCACAACAATAAGATCTTTAAGCTCCACCACAAAATTGTGCCTTATCGGCCTATTCCCTTCCCTCGCCGACCTGTTTCCCTCTGCTCGACCCCTGGGTTGGGGCCTCCTTCCCTCGTATGGGCGTCTCTTCTCCTGGTTCTTCCTTCCCGTCGTGGCTTCGTTGACCCTGGCGGGTTGTGCACGCGACGGTGCTCTCGGGCGTGTGGGTGCAACACTTGTGTACTTCTCACACACCTCGCCCTCAGTGGCGATGTGTTCCACAGCACGACGCCTTATCTCAGCAAAAAGTTCGGGGGCGGTTGCGGATGATGGACTCGCAGAAAGGCCCTGGACACACCCCCTTTCTGAACGCGTAGACGATCATGGGCTCTTCTGTGGTGCCAACCTTCACCACTTGTGCCCCGAAACGATTTATGTATTCCTTCAAGGTCTCGCCTTGATACTGCTTCACGTCGAACAGGTCGTATGAAATTAGTGGTGGAGCCCTGTTTGCTAGGTACTGCTCCCTGAATAGCTGGGAGAGTTGTGCGAAAGATGTGATATGGCCATCTGAAAGGCTGATGAACCAGTCCATGGCCATGCCAGTCAAAGTGCTCATGAAGAGCTTGCATCTCACGGCGTCGGAGCAGCCTACCAGCATCATTTGCGTGTGGAACGCAGTGAGATGTGCTTCGGGATCTTCCATCCCAGTGAAAGTCACCTTAGGACCTACGAACGTATTGGGATTTACCGCCTCCAGAATCGACTGCGAGAACGGCGTAGAGAATTCCCTTGGTGGAGTGAAACACTCGCGCTCATCTGCATCACATAGCCCTAAGTTGTTGCGCAACCCGCGGCGCAACTCCTCATTCGTACGACAGAGCTCTTCGTTTCTCGCCTGAGACGCCGCGAGATCCGCCTGCATGACTCTTGCTCAACCTTCGATGCCGCCATTGCCTCCTGCAATCCCTGCATCATATCCATGACCTGCTGCATGGTCATGTCCCCACTCTCAGTGTACGTCGAACTTTGCCTGGTGGTCCTCATCTTCAACGATTTCTTGAAACTCTTCTAACTGTTACGGCGGTTCTAACAAACTTCTCCGGTGGAAATGAACGAGATCGATAACGATCGGTGTAAACCTAGTGAAACTAAAGAACGAACGGTTGAAACTTGAAGAAGATGAAGAAAGCGATGGGAACTCGAACTGGACTGACGAACAATCGGTGAAAACTGAATTCAATCAGAAAACAAACGGTGGAAACCACGAGCAACGGTGTATCTTCAGCAAACTTCAAACAAAAATGAACAAACGGTGAACTGAACTGAACTTCACGATGAATTGTGGATCTTGGACGATTCTTGAAAACCGATCTTTGAGAACTGCGACTGAAAAACCTCTAACACTTGCGGTGGGAGCTAATGTTTTAAATCGGCCCCACGGTGGGCGCCAAATGTTCCTGTCGGTTGACCGGAAAGATCTTCGTGCGTAGCCTTGACTCGTGAACAAGGACTCCTTCATCTCCAATGCAGATATTCACCCTACACTGCCGTGAGCACCTGAAACAAGGAAGAACAAAGGGCGCCCTCGCGGCCTTTTGCACTCCGACGATCAAGTTAGCAAAGCAAGAAACATCAAAACCTCCGTATCGGAGAACCGTAACTAAATCGTAACTAACTTTGTTCTCTCTTTCTCTCTCTGAGTGAGTGTGTAAACTGAGTAAAGCGTGCAACTGTAAAACGTACCTTAGTAAACTTTCAGAGAAGCTTATATACCTTGATGTTTCAGTGCTTACTGCCACGTGTCCTTCTGACTTCACCGCCATTCTACGTGGAGGTCCTTACCACGCTGTAACCCAACTTAGGGAAACTCCAACGTGTATGTCCTCCTTCTCTTGGGTGCATCTGGCGCTGGGGTGACTACCTGGGTGCCAACTCATGCGCCCCAGCTTCTAGTCACTCGCCTTGGGAGTGTATCTGCCTTCCTCTCGTACCATGCACATGGTTCGCCCTTGGGCGTGGCCCTCTCCTGGGTCGTATCTGTCCCAGGGATTCTCCAAAGGTGGCGTGGGTACTTCACGAGGCAGGCTACCTGCTGCTGATACTGGGACTATGGCCTTGAAGCCACCCCTTTCTTCATTACTGTTCTGAGGTACCAGGGCCCGAGGCCTCCTCGCCCGTACCGTGACCTCTGACTGTGTCGCCCCTTCCACGGTCTTCCCTACCCGTGGGTATCGGGGGGTGACGTCAGCGACGCCTCAACATGGCGACGCTCACACCTGGCGACGCCCACCTCTGGTGACGCCCAAAGTGGTCAACATGCTGACTTTCCTCCTTGGAACCCCCTCGGTGGGTCCCACCATATGTTTGACTTTGACTCTGGTCAACGCCCGGGGACAGGTCAGTACACTTTCCATGCTTTTGGTTGAGACCATCTACTTTCTTTCTTCAGCTAGTTTTTCTCGGCCCCATGGTGGGCGCCAATTGTTCGTGTTAGGGAGATGAGACCTAGAGAACTATTGAAGGCTTCATCTTCTTCCTTCCTTCGGGCAGGTTGCTAATGCTTAATGTGATCCTTCTGGTCTTCGCACTACTCCTTCGGCGCTCGGTCTCGGGTGAATGCCAAATAGGGGAGGTACTTGCAGAAAGTACTCTGACGCTCAAGTCAGTAAATAGGGTACTCGACACTCGGGTGTGTACAGTAATAATGACGTACCCTTCTTCTTGGAATGTGCGCTATTTATATTATTTTAATGGGCTTACCTTATTGGGCCTGATTAGTGGAATGGATCACACTTATGGTTGTATTACCTAATTCTTAATGGTAGTTTAGCTTAACTGGCCTTGGTATGAGTGATAATGGTGAAATGCGTCAGTCGGCTTGGCCGTCCGTGGGGGTCTTGGTCAGCTCGGTCAGTCCAGACCGAGGAATGGTAGTGCTATGGAGGCTAACACTTGTATTTATAGTGCTATGGGCAGCCAAGGTGCAAGCTTTAATCCTAAAAAACTCTTCAAATGGTCTAGAGTTGCATTGGGTCCAAGGAGGCCCAATTGTAACTCTAGCTACACTCTTCCTTTTTCTATCTACACCCTACTCTAATTGGCAAAATTGACCTAAAACATGGCCCAATATAATGGCCGAAATACAAGACCAACATAAAGCTTATACTACTTCATACAAATTTATAAGACTAGGAAATTTGGAAGAAAAAGTTAAAAATTAATTCTCCATAAAATAGAGTTTTCTGAAGTCTTTTTTCTTCTTCCATTTTTCTAGTCATGACCCTAATGAAAGGTCCAATATGTGTCCTTCTGGATGGTCCTTCATCATTTTGGTTTCATAAAATTATTCTAGGAAGATATTAAGATTGAGATTATCAATGTGGTTGGATGTTTTGTATATAATGGAAGGTGGTCTAGGCGGGTGAATGCATTGTTTATAACTCTCATACCTAAAGTAAAAATTCCTCAACACCTACATCAATTTCAGCCTATCTCTTTGGTAGGTTGTATTTATAAGATTATATATAAGATTTTATCTCGCAGATTGAAAAGAGTCCTTCATAAGGTTATTGATCATAAGCAGTACGTTTTTAATGAGGGTAGAAGGTTATTGGACATTGTGTTGGTGGAAAACGAAACTTTAGAAGATATAAAGAGAAAAAAGGAAATTAATATCTTCTTAAAGGTTGATTACGAAATTTTTTTACGATTCATTCAGATGGGATTTCATTTACTATATGTTAGGGAAATTAGGGTTTTGTGATAAGTGGATTGGGTGGATAAAAGAATACTTACAATCCTTGTCTTTTTCAGTTCTTGTGAATGGAAGTCCAACATTTGAATTTAAATCGGAGAAAGGACTAAGGCAAGGCGTTCGTCTCGCACTATTTTTGTACCTCATAGTCGTAAAAGGTCTTGTGGGGTTTGTAAGACAAGCGCAAGAGACAAATCTATTAGAAAGCATTCTAGTTGGGAAGAATGAGGTGCCAATGGACATGTTACAATTCGTTGATGACACGTTTTACTTTTGTAGAGCTATGACTAAGAGTGTTCTTGTACTGAAAGCTATTTTAAGATGTTTTGAGCTATCGATTAGGCTAAAAGTAAAATAATGTAAGAGTATATCATGGTTTCCATGCAAACACCATCCACAGGTATGCCTCGAAAACTATGATACAAAGAGCATCCCGTTTAAGTACCTAGGAATAAGCATCGAGGGTAATCAGAGAAGAAAGGTTTTGGGACAGGGTGGTACAAAAAATTAAGAATAGATTTACTGGTTGGGAAGGGAGACACTTATCTTGTGCAGGTAGAATATGTTTTGTAAAATCGGTTATTACATCACTATCCCTCTTCTACATGTCATTTTTCAAAATGCCTATAGTGAGTTCGAACAAAATTATGAAATTACAAAGACAATTTATGTGGAATTGGGCAAGGGACGAGAGGAGTATAGTTTAGGTTTCCTAGGAGAAAAGTGTGCAAACCTAAAGAGGAAGGTCGTTCATGGGTGTTGGACATAAGATTGTTTAATATTGCTTTATTAGGGAAATGGATTTAGCGATTAAGGACTAAAAAAGAATGATGAGAATCAAAAAGATGTTATTGATAGAAGAAATGGACAAGGGCCAAAGCATTTAAAGTTCTTCTTATTAGTCTTTGCAAAAGATGAGACCTAAGCCCAAAGCCCAAGCCCAAGAAGGCCCAAGCCCAAGAAGCCCAGGTCCAAACCATGAGGGGCAAGGCCAAGCATTAAATAAAGGAGCATCATTTGAATGACTCTTGTAGGTGTGGATATTAAATAAATAGGTGTGAATGTATTAGAGAGAGTCACATTGTCCATGTGACTTAGTAGGGGGGTGTAGGTGTAGTTTTTAGGAGGTGTCATAGTAGAAAAAGGTCACACCTC
>Ga0123342_1008774_pt1 | contig 12509 bp, 5 predicted proteins | sample Turbeawhitnodule_FD_89960 | JGI IMG/M metagenome (GOLD analysis project Ga0123342, IMG submission 89960) | Root nodule microbial communities of legume samples collected from Mexico - Turtle bean Mexico white nodule | ecosystem: Host-associated > Plants > Roots > Nodule | place: Mexico: Nepantla... | reverse complement strand
TCGTGTTTGAAATTGATTTAATTGGCATGACCCAGTTTAGGTTGCCCTGCTGCTACTAAGTGTCAATATTTTTTTCTTGCGGGTTTGCGGGCCAGCCCGCCCCGCCCCGCAACTGGCCCGCGCAGGTTGCGGGCTAATGCGGGTTAGCGGGTTGAAAAGGTCATCCCGCCCCGCGTTTTTTACCTGCGGGCCGCGGGCCGGCCCGCACGACCCGCCCCCTTTTGCCATCCCTATTAAATATGAGGCTCGAGGCACAATCCTAGAAACCATTGAGTGGATTGGAAATCAGTTGGGAGAATAGAAAGTCTTAGAAAACCTTGAGGAGGCAGCCGTCAAAAAGAAACATCATGAATCTTCTTTTCTTGTTCTCCATAGATATTTAAATATAATATTTTGTTCTTAATTGATGATCGATATTGTCAGATATTGTCATTTTATTTGTAATGCTTGTTTACCATGATCAAGATTATCATATTTGACTGAAAAATGTTTATGCGTTTATGATCCAAGTGATAATATTTTAACATATTTAAATGATAAGAAATTTAAAATTTTAATTGCTATGATGATCAAGATTCTCATATTAGGAATAGATTTTTATTTGTGGATTCGATATTCATCTTTAAAAATAAATTATTATTTTAAATTTTTATTGAAATGAAGGAAGAAGTGCTTGAGGTGGAGAGAGAATTTGCCATCATTACCCTAGGACTATTGTTACTTGCATTTTGAACAAGTTGTCCATTAAGACACCAGCCATATTTAAGTAGTAACTCATCATGAGTGGTCAAAAAATGTGAACTAGTACAATTTGACTTGCTTTTTGGTAAGTAAAGAAATAATTAACTTAAGACGATACTTTTATTTTTGTAAGGAGACACTCTTTTCTTTAGATATTGCTTTTTGGTAAGTGACAATAATGATGTAGTCCTCTCAAAACCTTGTCAATGATGCTTACACGTTAGAATCATTGTCAGTCACTTCATTGAAGATAATCTTATTTTGAGACAAATAAAAGTACTACGAGAAACATAGTTTTATTTCTCAAGGTCTTAAGATATGTTAACATTATACACACTTCATATATCAATAAACTAATATTTTAATTAGGAGTGTGGAAATAGAAAACTTATAAATTTCTGGATGCTTTACACAATTGTATCCTCAAAAGCTCAAACAGAAACTTGAAATCGGAGTGTGGAAATAGAAAACTCATTTTATTGAAACTGGAACGAATCCCTGGCATAAACTCATTGGTGCAGGGAGGAAGTAGAGAGGCACACAACTTAGGGTGGAAATAGAAAACTTATAAACTGACAAACTATTTGGGGCAGGGCGGAAGTGGAGAGCCACACAACTTAGTGTGAAAATAAGCGTATTGATCGAACCTTTGCAATTCCCCACCCTGCGGTATTTGGCCCTTCAACTGAGGATTATAACTGACGTTGAACTGCTGCAAATTTTGCACTTTTGTCAACGCCACTGGAATGCTGCCATAGATGTTATTGTGATTGAGATCCAACCAAATCAAGCTTTCCTTGGGAAACGTCAAACGAGATAGATCAAAGGAGAACTGGTTCCTGGAAAGGTCAAGAACCTGGATCTTTTTCTTGCTCCCGAAAAGCACCGAAGCATCGCCTACCAGCTTGTTCCTTGAGAAGTCTAATCTTTCTGGGTCTAGGTTGCCCAAAGAAGCGGGAATGGGCCCGGACAGCTGGTTTTTAGAGAGGATGAGATCTGGCCCGGGCTTCTTGAAGGATCCGAAAGAGGCCGGGATTGGGCCCGTGAGTTTGTTCCTGTCCAACTGTAGAGACTCGAGATTAGGCAGTAGGGAAAGCGAGCTGGGAATGGAGCCCGAGAGGCTGTTAGAGGAGAGTTTGATCAACTCGAGGTTCTTGAGCTGGGCCAGAAAGTCAGGTATTGGGCCTGAGATACCAGTGTTGGTGATAAGGAGATATTTTAGTTTGGTGAGTTTGGCGATGGTGGGCTGAATTGGGCCGACGAGGTTGGGGAGCTTGTGGAAGGTGAGGGACTCGAGGTAAGGGAGGTCACCCACAGAGGGTGGTATTTGGCCGGAGAGGTTGGTATCTGGGTAAGAGGATACTAGAAATACATCATAGATACGGTGCGTTTTGTCGTCACACTTGACACAGTACCAGGTGCAGCAATCTTCTTCTGGGTTCCAGGAGGCGAGGAAATAAGGGTTGTTGAGTTCCTTTTTGAACTGGAGGAGCACCTTCTTGTCATGTGGGTGGCACCGCTCCGAGAATGCAACTGGAAATGGGGACAACACCAGGACGCATAGTCCCAACACCATTAACACGCTTCTCATTTTGCTTATCAATGTCAACCCACAACTTCAGAGTTCCAAGCTACCATTCCACTCATTTTAAAGTACACAGGGAGCCCATATTTCGGTTTTTTTCGCAAAAGTACTGTTTTCTTTTTTTGGAAAATACAAATTTAGAGATTTTTTTTATCAAAATGGATAAATCTTATTATATTAAAAGATTTTAGAGTGAAAATCCTACCTTATATATATATATCTTTTAAGTCAGAAAAGTTTTATTTCATCAATACGATTTTTTTTTAACATAAATCGTATCCAATCAAAACAAATTTAATTTGTGAAATTGTACATTATTTATAGTAGTTAAGTCTAAAATGTTATGTTTTAACTTAAGTCGTACAATTTTAATTAAAGTTCTATCATTTTATATTAAAATATTTTATCGTTGGATATTTCTTTTGATTAGAAATTTTTACACTCTTGTAACATAAACAAACTATAATACGACATAGATATGTATATTGATATATTTATAATTTCTAAAATGTAAGATAACAAGATCTATATATTATATAATTATAAATTATATAAATTAATAATAAAAATTTATATACACAAGTATGTTTTAATATTTTTTTAAATATGTTTTTCATGATTTATTCAAAATGATTTATTTTATTATTTTTATAATCATAATAAAAAATTATATAATAAATTTAAATTTTTATAAAATTAATAATTTTTTTTAAAAAATTTTGTTAAATTCGTGTTAAAATTATTAAAAATTTAATAATATTTTTTGAATTAAACAACGTACGTATCAAATATAAACACGTTATTTAAAAGAAGTGTGAAATATAAACACGTCATTTAAGAAGAGTGTGAGTGTGAGAGCGTTATAACTTTTACATCACCCCTTTTTTGCTATTTTTTTTTTTTTTTACGATTCAAGATATTATTATTTTATTTTATTTTTTATTAATTAACTATAATATTTTATTATTAAAAAATAGTAAAATAACATAAAAATAAAAGGACAATACCAAAATAGCAAAACATCATTCCCTTTCACGTTTTGCACGTTGTAATTAATATCCACTGCTAGAAGCACACGTCAAAATCACCCGTTCCCCAGAATCACCCGTGATTTACAGCTTTTTCCTATTTCATTGCTGGCAGAGACATAGATGCAAAAAAAGTTAGCTAAAAAACAAAATGTCATAATTGTTACCAATAATTCTGTAATCGCATTTTCAAATTTGCTCAATAATTCATATTTTAAATAAGAAATATAATTTATTTAAATTCTTTAATTTTAAACAATAATCGATACTACTTCGGTTCCACAGTGACTCCAGTTTAATGTTATTGCCCATGCACTAAGAACGATAATGAATATTTTACTTTTCAAATTGATTTTACTAAAACAACAATATTTTACTTTATAACTATATTACTTTGAATGAGAAAGAGAAAATAATTCATTTGGTGACACACTAAGGAGAAAACAAATTAATGTTTTTGTAAGTTTTATTCTAGTTTCATTTAAAGAAAATAATGTTTATTCGAAAGTTTTATAAGCTTTGTTAGTTTTATTTCAAGTATTTTTTAAAAAAAAAAATTGAATAGTTTCGTCATAAAGAAAAAAAAACATAGTTTAATTTGAATGACAAATAGAAAATAATTTGATTAGAGATTAAGGAGGAAAAAAACTAATGTTTCATTGGAAAGTTCTATAAGCTTTGTTCTGGTTTCATTTAAAGAAATTTTTACAAAATGAATTGTTTTTAGACAAAACATGAAATAATTTATTAAGAAGTGGATTTTAAGTCTAACTCAACCTCATAAAACCCGGCTTATGAGGTGAGGTTTGCACTCACTTATATGTTATGAAATGAGACTTATTTGAAATTAGTGAGACTAATGATGATAGTTTGGTCCCTCAAGATTAATAGGAACAATGAGAAAGGAAGGATCAACTGATGAACAACTTTCTCAATTTCAATTTCTTGTTAAGTCTACAATTGCTCATTATACTGTAGCGATTAGAATTCTTAGATGTATTAAAGGAGCTTCAAGTCTTGGTTTATTTTTCTCTTCCAACACTTCTTCTCATCCAAAAGTCTTTTGTGATAGTGATTGGGGAACTTGCAGTGATTCAAGACAATCAATGACTTATTTACTACTTTTATTGAGAATTCTCTCATATCCTAAAAAACAAAGAAGCAAGGAACAATATCAAAGAGTTCACGTGAAGCTAAAAACAGGGAAATAGTCATTGTTACATGTGAAATTCAATTACTAACTTATCTTTTTCAAGATTTCAAATTTCCTTTTGAGCAACAATCTCTTTTATATTATGATAATGGCTCAGCAAATCCATTGTTTCACGAGCATACGAAACACATAAAAATAGATTGTCACATTGTTATGGAAAAATTGAATAAGGGTCTCATCCATTTGCTTCTCATTTCCACCACAGAGCAACTAGCTAACATTTATACCAAAGTCTTAAGTCCTCAATCTTTCAAAATTATTTGTTCCAAGTTGGGTCTCATCAAATATTTGTTCTCAAGCTTGCAAGGGTATTAAAGGATATGGATACAAGACTTTTAGAAAGAAGCTAATATCAAATTTATCTTTTCTAATTCTTAGTTGTTTCTCTTTGAACATATGTATAACCTTTATTTTATCTTTTCTTATTCTAGCTTTTATTGATTAACTCTTTGTTTTTCATTCTCTCTCTTTAGCTAGACCTAGAATGAGTGTATTGTTTGTATATATCCAGACCATCTGCTTTGATTTCAATAGAAAAATAGAAGATATATTCCTTCTCATGTCATTTGCCTTTGTTTTTCTCTTTTGTTCATCTTTGTTATTTTTTTATAATAATGTTTAAGTCCAATTATATTATTAAGTAATATTACTTTTATTTATTTTTTCCTTTTCTTTTTTTACTCACCATTTATACTTAATTACTATAAACAATTTTCTTACTCACTGACATTCGATCTCCCTGACCGAGACTTGGTCTACTTGACCGAGATCAGAGAAACCTGGCCGAGACCATGGAAACTTGGCCGAGACAGGAGAAACCGCCATGGTCGACCAGGTTGGCCGACACATACATCAATTAACGCTCAAACCAAGGTCAGTGAAGTTAATCCGTCATTAAGGATTAGGTAATACATCCATAAGTGAGATCCACTCCACTAATCAGGCCTAATGAGGTAAGCCCATAAAAATAATATAAATAGCACACATCCCAAGGAGAAAGGTACGTCATTTATTATTGTGCACCTACCCGCATACTGATCACCCGCTTTACTGACTTGAGCGTTAGAGTGTTTTTTTGCAGGTACCCCCCATTCGGTGTTCGCCCGAGACCGAGAGCCGAGGGAGAAGCACGAAGACGAGAAGGACCCCAGTCAAGCACCCAACAACCTGCCCGACCGAAGGAAGAAGACGAAAACTTCAATAGTTCTCTAGGTCCCATCTCTCTAGCAGGAACACAAATCAATTTTGATTAAATATTTTAATTAAATTACTCATATAAATTGACATTTTTAGTATATTATAAATATCATAGAAAGAAGTTTAATCAACTTCTGTCACATCATGACTTCAAACCTACACACTATTACTATACACTATAAGAAAATCATTAAATAAAAATAAATTTTATAGATAAAAAATAATTAGTTACGTTGGTAGCTAAAACCTTGGTAACTAGTTAGATACCAATTTAAAAACGAGTTTATTTTTTATTAATAATAGAAACTATTTTAGATTCATTGTGTAATCTCTCTAACGTAGTTACATAAACCTAGGAACTAAATCGTTTCATATGATAGGATAAATTCATCTGACTTGCCAATCCAACTATCTTTCAAAATTGCAATCTAAATAAATTTCTAATTTAATACATATCCTAGACATCTCATATATTCCCTTTTCTGGAAATAATAATATATATACCATACCTCATCATATAACACACATTCATATCATTTTTACTCTCAACCACACATTATACAAATCAATATTGTAACTTTTATATGAAAAAACATTTTCAACATAAAAATCAAAACATAAATAATAAAGTTTCAGAATTAAGCATTTTCGCCCATGAGTATTTGACTCACCTAGCAAATACTTTATTGAAGGTGTTAACACCTAATTTTCGTCACGTAAATAAAGTTTAAGAATATATAAAATTAAAAAATAATAAAGTTTTAAAAAATTAAAATTATAAACAATAAAATTAAATAAAATAAATCAGAAAAATATAAATATTTAAATTTTTTTCTTTCCATTAAAAAAATTTAAAATGTCAAAATTTAATTTAATTTTTAGATTTTTTTACTTACATTTTAATTTAATATGAAAAAACGATTTTCTTTTTTTCTCTCTTAAAACTGCCCCTCAGGTTCACACGGTTTTTTCCTATCACTCCCAAGCTCCCACTCACACGTTATCGGATAAATGGGAGTATCAAGAGATCTTACTCTTATTACAAGTCATTGGTGTCACTTTTAAAAGAATATTGATAATTCTATATCAAATTAAAATCGAAAATAAAAATAATTTTTTGTTAAAATTGTACTGTATTATATCACAATTTGAAAATAGTGCATTTTGATGTTAAAGTACATTTTAGTTGTTTCTAAACAGGTTGAGGTCCACCGTGAATTGATTGAATTGGTGAGTTGAGTTAAATTCTTGCATGCAATTGGAGTTGAAAGTTGCAGAGGGAGATTTACGTAAAAAAAAACAGTTTTTGTTTTTTCTTACTCATTCATGTACCAATTTGTGGGGCCGCTTTCTTCTAACAATTCACGTGGGTACATGTCATAGCTACTTTTCTTATTTTGTTTTTTACTCCAAGACTTTCTTCCAAGTTTTGGGTCATGCTTTGCAGGTGTTTTTTTCTTTTGTCTTCTGCCTTGCTGTTTCTCAGGGGACCATATCATTTAAGATATACATCCAACATAAAATTTCAAACTCATCTTCTTTGTTTTGAAAAAAAGTTGTAAAACAGTATTTTTTTTTTTACAATTACTCTTAGGTACGGTGCAAATCTCTTATGAGATAAGGAAAATCATTTGGGGCATTTTAGTTGATAATGGTGTTGAGTTGTTACCAAATCCTGATATCCAAAAGGCTTCATGTTTGCTTATGGATGCAAAAATCCAGAAGTGGTTGTTATATATTTCGAAAGGTTATTTTCGTGCTTCATTTAAGCTTTTATATGGTCATATCCATAAGTGAGTAATGAGTTCTGGATTTTCATGTCCAGAGTGGTGTGCTATAATGGTGTTGAGGATCGAGATCCAGAACTCATTTATATTTGATTATAGATCTTGATAACCGGAAGGTCATTTATGCTATCCAAGTAAGCTTCCAGATAGCTAAATTCGGAAGTGACATATTAGTTATGAACTTGCATATCCAGAACTTTGTGATTTGAGTTAAGGATACCGGAAGATAAAATCTTTTAAATCATTAAGGACAAAATGGATATTTCATAACAATGTGTTGGGTACATATTTGAATTAATCCGGTAGGGCAGGAGATCAACCTTTGCCTTTCAGGAAATTATTTTCTGGACCATATCAAATTTGAAACTGCATAGTATAAAACAACAAAAATGTTTTTAAATAAGATGAAGTTACGAATAAAAACACATTTCAAACCCTCTTTTCCAAATGTTTTTTGATTTTTTTTTCAAAACATACTTTTTGTATTTTGTAATTGATTTTTCGAAAAGGAATTTTGATTTTTGAATTTTATTCTGAATTTTTATTTTTGGAACACAGTTATCTATTCCAGATCTACTTTTCCAAAAGTATAATTTTCAATTTTAGATTTTTATTTCTAGCATGAAGGGTATTTTCGGAAATTTAAAAGTGTGTAGCGTGGAGGTTCAAAATGGTTGGGAATTTGCCTTTTTGTTATTTCCACCACCAAGTTTATTTTAAAAACAAAGGAAAATCTGGGCCCGTTTAGCTTGCCCATCTTTTTTGCTATTCACCATTAGCATCTTAGATATGGCAGTTTCTCCTGCACCATATCATTTAAAATATGTACCCAACATAAATTTTAAAATCCAACATTGCCCTTATCTTTTTTTAAATGTTACGGAGGAGTGTTGTGTTACTGTGGTGTGCCTTTTGAAGCCTTTATCTTTTTTGAAATGTTACAGATGAGTGTTGTGTTAATGTGGTGTGCATTTTGAATGGAAGTGGTGGTGGTGTAGTGAGTTGCAACAGTGGCAATGATGTAGTGATTTTTTTTTTTTTGCAACAGTGGCAATGGTGCTCACTTCTCCTTCCGTGACTGTCCTTCTCTCTTCGCAGTCATCTTCCTCTCCGCTGCTACCATGCAACAAGCTCAGTGGTTCATACAGTGTTAAGTGCGTATGGATTGAGTGCAAATGCAGTGTTGTTGGGTGCCTCAATGAAAGTAGGGTTTTATATCATTAAGAGCAAATAAGTCTTTTCAAATAATATTATTTGGTGCATCTTAATTAATAGGGTGCAGGGAGAATCTGCCCTTAGATATATACAACACATCATTTTTGTGTAGTCGAACACTTTTGCTACTTGCTACTCGCATCTTGTATACATACACCCCACCGTTTTTAAGCCTGGCCCCATTTGGCTGGCCTAGCATATTTGCTATTCCCCAGTCGCAACCTTTATATATACACCCTGCAGTTTTCCTAAACCTGGGCCCATTCGGTTGGCCCCGAAGTCTGCTAATTCCTACTCCCTTTTCACTTACACACCAACCAGTTATATTTTCTTTAAAATATTGTGGGCCAGTTGTTCGGCCCAAATTATTGGCTATATGCCACTCATGTTTTTATATCTGCACTGTATTTTGAAAAGCCCGAGTTCATTCTGTGGCACATCATTTCTACTATTTGTCACACCTATTTTATTTAAACACCACCAGGTTTCATTTTCTCTAAAAATTGTGGGCCCTTTCATTTGACCCAGTATTTCTTCTATTTGCCACCCGTTTTTTACCTAAACAATTTTTTTATTTTATTTAAAAGTAAAATACAAAAGTAATAAATACAAATATAATTTTGACACTATGCCCAAATAAATTTTAAAACTTGTATGACGACAAACGTCATCTCCTATTTGATATTTTAAAAAGTAAATAAATATGAGTTTTCTTTTAAAAATATGTTTGTTCTTAAAAAAATTCATGTAAACAATCAACAATTTCGATGTATAGTTTATTCCGTTTACTGTGATTCATAAAAGTGTATTAAATATAGTTGTCCACAATATTTTATACTCTAATTAGCGTGAATCATAAAAATTTAAAATCCTAAAAAATATTCAAAAATTAAAAATATCCATTGAACATGTTTTTTATCTTTAAATCTACATAGACCCTGATTTTCTATTATTAATAGAAATATGTAGTAACAAGGTTAATTATTGTCGTGTTTAAATAAAAAAATTTCAAATTTTTTTTCTTTATTTTCATATGTTTTTTTTGGGAAAAATAAATTTACTAAAAAATAACATTCTTTTGCATATTTAATTAAAGGTATCGTCTTAGGACGCAAGGTGTTGTAGGATGCTAACACTTTTCTTACATGTGACCGATTCCCGAATCCTAAATATGGTTTTACAAACCTTTCGTTTTTATTTTTTTTTATAATTTTCCATAATAAACTATGATGGTAACTCCTTCACATTTTCAAAGTTTTGTTCACCATCCTCGTCGTGACCTTGGTTGTGACAAGAGGTTTTACTCAATAAAGATAAATGAATTCGTTTGAAACATTAAACATTAAAACGTAAGAAGATTGATACAAATCACGAAAAGAATAGAGACATGTAAATCAAAGAAATCTATCTCGAGAGATGGAGGGATCCACTTTATAGCACTTTACACATTTTGGGTAAATTATTTTATTGAAATCTCAAAAACGTTTTTCTTTGTCGTGTGGATTGTTAAAAAATTATGTAAATTAATTTATAATATGATTTATATAAAATAAAGGTTGAATTTTTAGTCTGACACATTAGTTTAGTTTATGTGAGAAGTTATATATATATTATTATCTAATAAAAATCTAATATTATGGGATCGAGAAAGAATAGAAATAGAGTTCTATCTTTGCAAAAAAGATTGTCTCACTGTTGTCATTAATAAAGAGTGTGACAAAAACAAAATTGTCAAAAGATAAATTGAGAAAATAAGATTAAAAAAACTGTTCACATAGATATTTTATGGATCCAAGTAAGTTTCTATCTCTATTATAATTTTATACAATGTGTCTTCCTAAGATAATTAAGAAGATAACCTGCATTATTATTTATTACTGTACATTTTTTATTTTACATGGACAACATCAACTTTCCTATTTGTACCCAAATACTACTCTTCCTGAAAAACTAAAAAAAAAAGTAGCGTTGTCCCATTTTTAAATTTGTTCTATAATTCATTTTTAAATAAGAACAATAATATCTTTAAATTCTTTAATTTTAAACAATAATCAAGGTTAATGACTCCAGTTTAATATTACGTTTAAGAACAATAATAAATATTTTAGTTTTAAAATTAATTTTACTAAAATAACCCGTTTTGTTTTATAACTATATTACTTCCAAAGGAATAGAGAAAATAATTCATTTGATGACACATTAAGGAGAAAACAAATTAATGTTTCACTCGAAAGTTATATAAGGTTTGTTCTAGTTTCTTTAAAGAAATTAAATTAATATTTCATGCAAAAGTTCTATAAGTTTTGTTTTAGTTTTATTTAAAGTAAATTTTAAAAAAGAAATCAATAGTTTCGTTTCAAGAAAAAATATAGTTTAGTTTGAATGAGAAAGAAAAAATAATTGATTTGATTGGACATCAGGAAGAAAAGTAATAATAATGTTTCATTTGGAAAGTTGTACAAGCTTTGTTCTAGTTTCATTTATAGAAAAATTTTCAGAAATTCAATGGTTTCTTTTTAAGGAAAAAACATGAAATAATTTAACCTGTTCTAACTAAAATGAAATTCTAGTCGCTATCGTACTTAATACGTTTCAAGATAAAACTTTCGCTTTAAATTTTTATAAAATTTAGGTATTGTCTTCTCTAAATTTAGACTTTCTGAAAGAATTAGAAAGTCAAAGAAAATTAAAATAATAACACATACATGTTAGACTAACAACACCCACAAAGACTGTTTTTGCCCAACAAATTCAACATAGAAACTTATTTTCAGCACTTAATGGAAGTAAACATGCAAATACAACGTCAAGTTCCTAAAATTTATTTTTTTATTAATCATAGACATTCTGCACAGGGCAAACTGCAGCAGCCAAAATTTGAACCCAAGTCTTTCCAATGACTTGAGGAAGCATTGACCACTAGACCAGACAAGTTCTTTGGTCATATTATCAATTTTATTATACTTATACATATTAATATAATTTATACATATTAACATAATTATTAATAATAATAATAAAAAAATAAATTATATTTATATTATTAATATTATTAATATTATTAATATTATAATTAATATTATTATTAACATTATATTCATATTATTATTATTATTAATATTATTAGTATTAATATTCATATTATTATTAATATTTATTAATATTATTATTAATATTATTATTAATACTAGCGGAAACACAGGCACGTGAGTGCTTGTGTATCCGCATTTTTTATTTTTATATAATTATGTTTAACAGTAAAATTGAATAAATAATATTATTATTCACACATTATTAGTAAAAGTGAAAACAAAATACAAAACAATTATTAGTGTATAGTATTTGCTCTCTTATACATTCAGAGCAAACATTATTCACCTTTTTCACCCTCTCTTTCAACATTACTGTTAATTTTATTACTTCCATTCTCATTGCTAACATGAACCAATATTTTAGAATGGAGTTCCATTTAACCAAAAGTTTGGTCTTCTCATATTCTTCATTATTTCCAATGGACAAATGCACACTCATCACCATGTGATTGTAAAATAATAATCCCAAAATATATAGGAACACCCAATTCTCCAAAGGAGACTCAAGGCAAAACCCCTTTAATGGAAAAAAAACAATGCCCAAAGAATCATTATTGTTGTTGCTTTGTTGAGTTTCTTTACACCACAGACTCCTAAAAGTATCTACCTTTTTCGACCGTGTAACTCTTGCACCCTGTGAAGGCAAAATGG
>Ga0123342_1008773_pt1 | contig 12510 bp, 4 predicted proteins | sample Turbeawhitnodule_FD_89960 | JGI IMG/M metagenome (GOLD analysis project Ga0123342, IMG submission 89960) | Root nodule microbial communities of legume samples collected from Mexico - Turtle bean Mexico white nodule | ecosystem: Host-associated > Plants > Roots > Nodule | place: Mexico: Nepantla... | reverse complement strand
TTGAAATTAACATGATTACATCATCAATAATAATAAAAATAAATACTAATTTATGTTTATAGATTCAACTTTTATGTTGTTGTAGAGTTTAATTTTTTATTTTCTTCATTCTTAAAAAAATAAATTTTAAACTAAACATTTTAAATTTATTATTTATTATTTTGTAAAAACTCATTTTTTATTCATTAATTATATTTCTAACTATTTTAAACATTAAAAATATTTATTTTTTAATGCATTCAAAATTAAAATTATCAATTTTTTAATTATTTATTTATTTTTTAAATGGTGCTAGATAGGGAAATAAAAAATAAAAGGGTATTAGATAGGAAAATAAAAACAAAAGAGTGCTAGATAGGAAAATAAAAACAAAAGAGTGTTAGATGGGAAATAAAAGTGTAAATGGTGCTAGATAGAGAATTTACCCGTTAGTTGTGCTTGTACAATTTCACTTAATAAATATTATCTTGTTTGATATTGTTAGTCACACATAATAAAGTCTATATTAAACATTTTAGTTAGTTAAAAATGTAGTATAATTTTATAATTTAATTACTTTTAAGAATAGTCTTATATATTTTTATTAAAATATTTTTGTAATGATATATTTTGAAATAATATTCTAAGAATGGTAAATAGTTAGTACAATACATTAAATATTTTAACATATTTTTTTAGTATGATAAAAAAATCACAATCTTAGTACAATAGTATTATTTCTATTAGTTTTATAAATTTTATTAATTATTAATACAATTGAGCATGTGTATTTGGGTTTTTAAATGTGTGTTTATTGAATACATAAGTAAATAAGTTAATATTTTTTTTAATAAACAAAAATACTACTTATTTAATAGAATATGAGAATAAAGTATGATAGTTATTAAAGTTTATCGTAACGAGTGTTTGTTAAGTTTATTAGATCATCGCTATCAAATCATTATTGGATTATCCACAAATATATAGTCTCACGCAAGAGGTGACACTCACGTATATATTCTCCTATTATTTTCACTTACTTCATAAAAGAAACATATTCTTAGTATCTTCTCTTTCTTTATATCATCTTTTCATTTGTTTTAAATTTGGTTTAGAAATATATAAATTAATCAATAAAAAATACATGATTTTATGAAAATTATCTCAATCTTATAAGAATATATTCTATTTTATAAAATAGAAATTTTATTGTAGAAGAAAATTTCACTTTAGAAGTTTGAAATGCTACGCATGCATTTCAAATTTTGTTAGTATATCAACCTTAACATGAGTTAGAATTTTTTTTTTCTACATAATCTATAAAAATAGTGTTATGATTTTTTTCCCACTACCTATATTTTAACTTATATGAATTACATTAAAAAAATTAAGATATTATCTTAACGGATTTATTACTTTATATTATAAATCAAATCATAAGTTAGTCAAATATATCTGCATTTTCTCATTCCAATTAAATAATTATATAACTAAGACAGTTCATTCACATTTTTGACAAAATATTAATCCAATAATCATATAATTTAATTATATAATAATTAACTTTTATAAATGAATCGTGTCTTTGTAAATAGAGGAATGTCCATTGAATATTCTTCTCCCAAAGACTCACTTTTTCTCATCTGAGTTGTAAATCAATGCTTAGGTAATAGATTATATCCCTTGATTATCTTAATGTTTGACCCATAAATTGCATATATTATTATGTTACTCAAAAACATATTAATTTGTATTTTTGTTATAAAACTTATGTTTGACCCATAAGTTGTATACATTATTATGTTACTCAAAGTGAATATATTAATTTGCATTTTTTTTTTATAAAACTTAGGTAATACAGCACATGAAAAATAATCCAAAAAAAGGAAACAAAAACATTGAGGGATTAGAACAAATCCATGAAAAAAAAAGTAACTCTCAATAGTAGCCTAAACAATTACATTGGGAGTTTAAACACACAAAAATTAAATAAAGACAATAAGATAAACAAAATAATCTTCTCTAATGTGTAGCTTCCGTAAAGACAACAAAGATGATCGATTGAATCCTAAAAATTCAATCACATTAATCCTTGTTTATATTAAGCAGCAATAATGAAATTTTTTGATATTAATGCACGTCACTATCATTATATTTTCTTTGGTTGACTTGTTTAGGAGGTCATTTTAGTTCATCATCTTAATTTAATGTTTCATCTTTATCCATCTTTTCAACCCATAACTTAGGCTTTGTTTGGATTAGAGGGTGTGAGCGTGTGGAAGTGTGAAGATTTGTGAAGAAAATTGAGGGTGTTTGGATTGAGATATGTTAAAGTGGATGTGGGAGGAAAGTTTATTGAAACATGTGAGTGATGTGATGGTTATAAGAATATTTTAAATTATTTTTAATTGTGTAAATTGTAAGATTACAAATTTACCCTCGTATATATAAAAAAAAGAAATAAATGATAATTAATTTTGTGGACATTATATTTAATTAAAATAAATTAAAGTTTTAATTATAAATAAAAGAAAAATAATTTAAAATTCAAAGAAACAAATAAATAATTTTGTATATTTTAAAAATAATTTTATTATTTTCCATTTTATTAATTTAAATTAATTTTGTTAATTAAGTTAATTTATTTAGATAATTTTAATATTATTTATGTTTCTTGAAATTATGTTATGTTATATATATATATATATATATATTTATATATAAAATAAATATAATCAACAATGCATGCTGGAAAAAAACAAGGGTTTGGCGCTCCATGGAGGAGAAAAGCAGGGATACATACGTAACTTCATATGTCTGACGTGGCATTCCCTTTGGTAGTCTCTCATTTCTCTTCATTTTTGAAATGATCCCATATCCACTCCACTTTCTCTCTATCCCCTCCCTCACCCGCATACAAATGTGAAGCAAACAGCACGCGTACATCTATCGTCGTGAACAAGACCACCCCCAAAAACAAACAGGGGCTTAGAGACCAAATTGACTTATTATAAGAAAATAACAACTGAGGTAGATTCAACTATATTTGCTATCAAGATGGGCGAACATTACTTTTGAACCTCTTGTTCACCACTTGAAAGATATTCAAAACAATTTTGCAAGACTAAATCTCGAGAAATAGATTTAGAAGTAACCCGCAACAACTAATTTAGGACTTGTTACATTAGTTGTATATTTGAGATAAGAGAAACCTTCTAAAAGATCATAATTTTCAGGAGACAATGAGTTTTTTTGTTAGAAATTATTTGATTCATGAACATTTTTCAAAAAGAACATATTAGCAAAAATATCATCTTCAAATTTGAATGAGTCCATATATCTTGAACAAATTTCTTAAACTTTTTATAAACAAGAAATCCATCATCAACGGACATTTTATAAAAATAAATAATCACAAAATTAGTTATGAAAAAAAGTATATTTTTTCTTAAACAACTGATTGCGTTTTTTTTTTTTTAAATATAACAAAATGTACCGAAGAAGTTGTTCACTTTAATATATATATATATATATATATATATATATAATACTTTCTAAAATGTATTGAAAGAATTTTGTGTCTATTTACGAATTCAATTAATATGAGTAATTTTCTAAACAACTTGTATTGTAGGTATTCAGGTAATGATAAATTCAAAGATTTAATATTTTTTTAAAAAAAATAAATAAGAAATGATTACGTGCTGTTGTCTATAATTATTTAAGAGATTTTTTTATGTCTATATTTTTTTTTTATATTTTTTCTATTTACCGGTCTTTAATAAGAAATGAAATAAATTTTATAAATATAATTTCATGTAAAAAATATTATAATACTACAAAAAATTCTTAATAAAAAAATTCCATGATTAAAACATAATTCTCACATGATAGCCAAGCACATCAAATATCAAAATATAAATTACATTAAAAATAATAAATTATTTTCGGTTGTAAAGTACAATAGCAAAATTGTTATATTTTAAAATATTAATATTAAAAAATTCCAAAATGTATAAATAATAAATCATTTAATGTGTTTAGTTTTTTACTTACTTTTATAATTTTCAGCATGTTTCTATTTGATTCTTTAAAATCATATATGATTATCATGTTGCCACGACACAAAAACCTTCATGAACAGAGTTAAAATAAAGTAAATATTGAAAAAAGAAAAAAGAAAATGACTTTACATATATAAACAATTATTAACAAACCTTTATAGCTTTAGTGGCACGTGAAGTTGTCGTATATTTGTTTGAACTAGGTAGTCCGTCATAGGATGTCATGTCTCTAATTATATCTCTCATCAATATATAATCACCTTTATAATTTTTAATATTAAAACAACATATATAATTTTTATTCAAAAACTCAATTCATTTGCAGCTATCTAACTTATGCTTTTATATAACATCACTAACAAATTTTAAATTTTAATTAAATTAATTATAAATTTAGCTTAACTTTCCTTTATCTTATGAAATCTTGATTTTGACTTAATTCTAAAGGTACATAAGAATTAGAAAAATATTAGCGTTCCTCTAAAATATATAATTCAAATACCAATAATATAATTGTGATTCTAAACTAAGAAAGATACAACTTGATTAATCAAATTTATAATGCAATCATGAAAAAAATACTACACCAACCAACAAATCATTCATAGAGGTAAGATATATTAAAGTAAGAAAAAACTTACTCCAAAAAAAATTAATTAATTAAACTTATTTTTTTATCAGTAAAAAATAAATAAAATAAAATGAGACAATAAACAGAAGTAAATCAAATACTCAAGTGTTAAACCTATCAAACCGACCATGCGATGAGGATATAGAAGTCAAAAAACCTGCACAAAATACACTACGTCTGTCAAATATGGACAAATTGTTAAACAAGAATCATCAAACATCAATCTCTCAAATATATCATATAACATAAAGGTTCCAAACACCAATCCGAGTAGGATCCACCAATCTTTCCTTTACCGTAACCCAAGACCAAAATCATCAAACCGACCTTGCCAAGAAGAAACAAAAGTCAAGAAAACCTGCACAAAACACACTACAACTGCCAAATCTGGACAAAACGTTAAACATAAATCACCAAACATCAATCTCTCAAATATTTCATACAACAAAGGGGTTCTAAACACCAATCCGAGTAAGGGAAATCAATCAATATTTTCTTTACCGTAGTCCAAGACCAAGTCTTCTTTTATACCACAGTAAAAACCTCAACTAGATCAACACACTCATTCTTAAAAATCACCTTATTCATATGATTCCAAATTCCACCTATAATACCTACCCAAATCCCCCCAGCACTTAGCAAACACATGTTTTAATCCTATAGGTTTAAACATCTTAAAGTGCATTTGTGCATCACAATGTAATACCGAAGAAATCCTCAGCCACTCGAGACAATCCCCAAATTCTCCAAGAGACCCTACACAAAAAAGAAGAAGACGACTTACCGTCTCTTCTAACACACCACATAAGGGACACCGGTCACATACTGGAGAAACACCACACCTCAAAAGATTGTCCTTAGTGGCAATTGCTTTAGATACCACCCTCCAACCGTAATTTGTGTCGAGGGTAAGATCTTTAGATTCCAGACCTCTGCGAATAAGTCTCCATACCCTGCAGACTCCTCCCCCAAAATAATATTATAGGTTGCTTTCATAGAGAAGTTTGTAGATTCTACATCCCTTCAAAGCTATTTATCGGTTGTACCTTCACCCTTTCTTAATAACCTCTTGTTATCCAACACCTGCGATAGAAGTTCAGCTTGACTAGATTCCCACACAAAAAAGCCCTTCTCCAACTTAACTTCCACAACCCTATATTATTATTCCAAATCCCAACTTGTGACAGAGTGCGACCAATATCTAAGGAGCAACATTGTCCACCCACTTATCCTCCCAGAACCTAATTTATTCTCCATCTCCTACTTCCCACCTACCTCTATCATCAAAGCCATTACCCCACTCCTCTAGATTCCAAACTTTCCTTATGTCCCTCAATCACATCGACTCCCTACAATTCTGAACTTGGGACCTTAAGCCCCTCCACCCATCATACTTAGAATCTGGGATATCCTTCCATAAACTTCTCTTTTTAGACTTAAGTCTCCAAATCCATTTCCCCAAAGGAGCCAAGTTAAACTTTCTTACATCAATAACCCCTAAGCCACTTTTATCTTTCGACTCACAAACCTTGTCCCATGCTACTCAGGCAATTTTTCTATTCTTTGAGCTCCAATCCCACAAAAAACTCTTTTGTATCTTTTTCACCATAGTAGCCGACATACAAAAGAAGAAGATGTAAAATAGTGACAAAGATGTAAACACATATTTGATAAGACATATTCTGCCAGCCATAAAGAGGAATTTCCCTTTCCAAGAGCTCAACCTACTCCGTAACTTATTGAGCACCCCTTCCCAAAAAACAAACCTCTTATGATTCCCTCTTACCATCACCCCAAATAATTAAAATGTGCTTTCATAATACCACAATTAAGAATAGAAGCATAAACCATCGTCTGATTGACATTTACACGCACTCCACCAACCTTGCTCTGGGAATAGTTAACCTAAGACCATAGGCAAGTTTAAAACACTTCAGAATTGCTTTTAAGGTCAAAACACTTTGAGTTGTGGCTTAACAAAAAAAATAGGGTGTCGTCTGCATATTGCAGCATACTCACATTTACTTGCCCTTCCCTGACCTCGATACTATCTACTAACATCTTCTCTTTCGCTTGTCTAATAACCCCTGCAAGCCCTTCAGCCACAATGAGGAAGAGAAATGGTGCTAATGGGTCCCCTTCCCTTAAGCCCTTCTTTGGTTTGAACTCAATAGTTGGACTTCCATTTACCAACATAAATATCGAAGTAGATTCTAAGCAATTTTTTATCCATTTAATCCACTTTCCACAAAATCCCAATCTTCCTAGCATGTAATGAATAAACTCCCAACTTACTGAGTCATAAGTCTTTTCATAATAGACCTTGAATACCACACATTCTTTCTTTTTCTCTTTACTTCCTGGTCTCATTAGCTACTAACGCACTATCCAACAACCCCCTTCCCAAATCCACTCTTTATTGATTAACATCTCCAAATACAGATTTGTTCCAACTCCTTATGTCGAACTTTAACATTTTCAATTCTCCTTCAAAACATATAGACCATTTCCCCTAATAACATAGCTGTTCCACTTAGTCCTTATGAGCTCCCTAAAATGGACATCTTTTTGCTATACATCGAGACATCTAAATGGTTTTGGACCCCAATCAATGTTTGTATCCTTTAAAATGAACGCACAATTATCTGAAATCGATCTCCCTTCCGCAAATTGTTTACTTCCTGGCCACTTCTTTTACCATTCGTGTGAAACTAAAATTCTATCTATTCTACTCTTAATAGTCCCATTAGGTTTATATCAGGTAAAATTTTTTCCCACCAACAAAATGTCAACCATACTAGAATCTTCAATAAAATTATTAAAACTTTGTATTTCACTACTATAATTGACATTAGAGCTTTAGTCTATTCTCTCCCCAACAAATCTGATAGAATTTAAATCTCCAGCTACACACCATAATTTTATTGGTGGACTCTTTCTTACCTCACTTAACTCATCCCAAATGATTTTCTTTTCTCTTAAGGAACCAATACAATATATATTAACTATCGTTATTTCTATTGGCGTTCCTATCTTCCACACTCCTTCAATGATTGAAAAGTTATTCCCGTTTATGTACCTTTTCATTTCAAAACAATTTTTCTTCCACATAGTGACTAGCCCTCAACCATTATTGATTGCCCCATTCTCAATCCATTCAATTTCATTTGACCCCCAAATTTGATAGCACCTCGACTCACTAATATGTTCACATTTTGTTTCCTAAAGGCAAATAAATCCAACTTGTTTTTTTTTCTAATAAGATCACTAATATAATTCCTTTTTATCCTTCCTTCCAAACCCCTAATATTTATACTAATCAGTTTCATCATCTAAAACATTTAGCTAAGGGTGGCAATGCGAGCTAGCTCGCTTCGCATAGGCTCGCCCCGCGGTAGGAGTTCGAGCTCATTTCACTAGCCCACCCCGCATAAGAAGTAACCCACGGGCCAGCCCGCATAAGATTTTTTTTTCAAAAATTAAAATTTCATTCATTAAAAAAAAATTATTCCTACTACTGAAAAATTAAAATTTTATCCGTGTTTCGATTTATTAATTAAGATAAAAATATAAATTCAAGTATGAAGGCTGTTAGAAGGCTTGATTAAAAATAATTAAAGTTTTGCTTTGCATATATTTTTTCCTATATATGCATGTAAATGTATAAGAGTATCTTATCAAATTTTTGCCACAAAACATTTTAATGAAGATGACTAATTTTTTAACTATCCTATTGTAATCTCTTCTTTATATTAATTTTTTTATTAAAAAATTTTAAATATAAAACTTTACTTAAAACTAAATTCATTGACACTCTTAATACTTGGGGTATGATTTTTTTCACAGTCCTCCTCGCATTGTCACCCCTACATTTAGTTCACCCCTACTTAGACCCTCCTTTCTATTGTCTCTTTCTTCCATACACTTTAAACTATCTAAGACTCCTTCCTCATTTTCCAAACAAGAGAAACCTAATTCATTTCCTAACTGCTTCCAAAGACTCGTTATTTAACCAAACCAGAAGATTACAATTTTTAACACCATTATCAGAGAAATAATTAGAATTAGACTTTAACCTTATATCCCTCCTCCAACACTTATTTTGTAACACCTACACAAAATTCATGAAGGTTCAATAAAGAATTTGTTGTCTTCTTAGGTTCTTTCGTATGTACTTTCGCATACAGTTTCAAACTCTATACCTGAGTTTATTTATATATTCACTACTTCTATAATATGTTTTTACACACACACACACATATATATATATATATATTATATTATATATTATCTATATATATATATTATATATATATATTATATTATATATATATAAGTTATATTATTTTATATTAAAATTATACAATATGACTTTCACTCTATAATCATCTAGATAATATATGACCTATCCATTTTAGTAAATTTTTTTTATCTAAAATTATAATTTTCAAAAAGAAATTGCAGCATTTTAGTGAAAAAATCAATTTAATTGAGATGCTAAAACTTCATCATAATGCTTTGAGAAAATAACTAAGAAAATGAAAATTTGGATATACAAACCTGAGAAGTGTTTAAAAAAATTCATTAATGTTAAATTTTAAAAATCACACATAAATAATTTATAGATGTTAATAAGAGGTTTGAACATGAAGTTGTACGTATAAACTTACAATAAACAAAATTTGAGATAACTACTAGAAGTTTTTTTTACATACGAAATATTTTTTAAATAAATTGATGAATTAACTTATTTGAGCATATGTTTTATTCAAATTTGTATAATATATAGTTAAGATAACCTCAACAAAATAACATCACTCATTTAAGAGAATCATGCACTTCTCAAATGAAATCAATTCGACAATAAATAATCATTTACTAGCCACAAAATTGCTACTTAATTCAATATTACGTAAATATGGAGTCATAAATATAAAAAAAATTATTAAAAATAATATAAATAAATAAAATTTTAAGGTATCAATATTATTCATGATTTATTATTTCAATTCTATACATGATTTATTATTTCACCAATATTTCAATTAACTTATTATTGGTATATTTTGTAAAGCAAGCTCCTATTTACCAATAAAGAAATTAAACACATACATCTGAACGTTTTATCCACAGCAATACTTGAATTTTTTTAATTTATTTTTATTATTAAAAATATGAAGTTTTATTGAAGTGAACTTTAAAGTATGTGAATTATAAAAAAGTAAAAAAAAATAAGAAAATTTTTTATTATATACAAAATAATTTTATATGTAATAGACAAAATCAATAGATAAAAATAGATAATTACCTACGAAGTATGCATAGATAAAAATTTGTATGTAAAATCTCATGTGTAACTAACTGTTAATACGGATTTTAAAAACTTGTATTAAAAATTTGAATGTAATTACACTCGAAAAAATTCATGTAATTAATATTTAAAAAATATACTATAATTAATATTTTTATTTTTATTTAAATTAAATTAAATTTTTTTGAAAGTATATACCACTTGCAAATTTTGTAAAAAAATCAAAAATATTTTTTTTATAAAGTATTATCAATAATTTATTTTCTCAATCCAAATTTTATTATCTTTAAATTTGGAAATACAGTAAATGAAACAAATCTTTATATTCTAAAAAGGTTTTACCACAACAACTTTTAGAAGAAAAAAAACTTATTTATAAATTAAAATTAATTTATACACAAGTTTAAAATAAAAATTATATAAATTAATTTATATATAATATTTATTATAATGTATTTTTGTAATATAAAGAAAAGTATTAATTATAATATTAGTTTAAATATTTTAAACATATTTTTATAGAAAAAATATTTTATTTTATGTAGAAAAATTAAAATTAAATATAAATAAAATTATTAATTATAATATATTTTTTAAATATTTTTTATATTAAAAATATTTGATTATAAAAAAATACAATTAAACATACTATTACTTTCTCAACTTTCACACTGTAACACCCCATAAATACATTTAACTATTACAATAAGTTCTATCAGTTTCCATATATACTTGTATTTTTCAAAATATTCCTATTAGAAGATTATGATTGATAGAAATATAAATATTTACAATATAAGGTTCAAAACAACATCCTAAAGTTTTTCAGACCCTCTGACACCTGTATGATCATCTACTCTTGTAAAGTCATCGCAGTTCACAACACGCAACGAGAGAAGCAAAGGTAAGTTAGTGAAAATAAAATTTTATAAAATACACAATTCAATAATAATAATAAAAAAATAAACCAAATTACATGGATCAATTTCTCAATTATTCAATCTTCTTCAAATTCCAACATAAAATAATCACATAGATCCCACATGGATCTACACATTTAGGATATTCAACATACAATAACAACTACATTTTGCGAAAGACCCGTATTAAGTAGGTCTTACAAGAGACTAACACTTAATCTAATACTTAAGACTTAGATTACCAACGAATTCAAGAGAAAGGATCAGAGCAAGTTCAATACAACCCAAGTCGTTGTTGGGTTGGGCTCACTTCCTATGTGGAGGCTCAGTCCAATATTAATCACCTTTTGGGTTTTTTCTTGAACAGAGAGAGAGAGAAGAGTGAAGAGAGGAAGTTTCGTCCAACAACTTTCGGCCACCTCTGACGCTTCGTCCACCGTTGGATCAGGTTGAAATTTTGTCAGCAGGTTCATAACTTGTGGTACTTAAATTTGACCGTTCAAATCTTGGAGAAGTTGTTTGAGCAGTGATAAATTTGTCTCACACTGCAGAAGCATTTTCAGCATTTTTTTGAGGATGAAAACTTTTTGAATTGTCGCTGTTGCTTCGTCCACCGTTGGATCGAGCTGAAATTTTGTCAGCAGATTCATAAATCGTGGTGCAACAATTTAATCGTTTGGATTGTTGAAAAGTCACCGGAATAGTGACCTATAGGTCGCATACATTAGCTTCAGTTTTATGGATTTTCTGGTTTTTTGTTCTCTATTTCATCTTTGTTGTCTTGCTATTTGGCTGATTATTGAGCAAAATTTGTACTGTGATTTAAGACTTTCCTGTAACCTTAATTTTGATCATAGTGGAGCTTGATTGACTGACTTGTGCCCGTTGTTTTTACTTCTCACATTGAGAAGGTTTTTCACGGTAAAATTTCTGTGTCTTCCTTCAGTGTGTTTTTGTTGCTGCCGTTATTTGTTATTGCTCCTCACAAATTCTTGCAAGTTGGGGAAATTATTATCCGCTGCTTATTGCTCTTGTTGAGTTATTATTTTACTGTGTTGAATTTCCCATCAAAGTACACTAGTACAAAATATGAAAACAACGACCCTTTATTTAGTGCGGCTTTGCGTTTAAACGCATTTGTAAAAAACGCGGTGGCATTTTTGTAATTAAATTGATTTACAAATGCGGTTCTAGGTTAAGACCGCATTTGTAAATCAATTTTACCCTAAAAATTGAAGCGCACCACTAGTTTTCACTTTCACTTTCGTCTTCTCCGCTCTTCGTTTCAACGTTCTCAGTTTCAGTTCCCTCTGCATTATAAGTTTCAGCTCTCCCCGTTCTTCGTTTCACTCGTTTGTTTTCGTTTTCGTTTTTGCATCATTCATTATTCACTCCCTTGGCATTGTCATTTTCGTTTCCTAACTCGTTTGTGGCATATAGGTTACTGTTCTATTGGTTTCACTGGTTTTTTCTGCTCCGCCACCGCCACCGCCACAACTTCCGCCACCGCCTTCGCCTTCGTCTTGTGCCTCTGCCACTCCGATCACCATCAACTTAAAGGTTGGTGTTGTATTTAATATTTATTTAATATTTTGAATTTATATT
>Ga0123342_1008771_pt1 | contig 12510 bp, 9 predicted proteins | sample Turbeawhitnodule_FD_89960 | JGI IMG/M metagenome (GOLD analysis project Ga0123342, IMG submission 89960) | Root nodule microbial communities of legume samples collected from Mexico - Turtle bean Mexico white nodule | ecosystem: Host-associated > Plants > Roots > Nodule | place: Mexico: Nepantla... | reverse complement strand
TTTTTTTTTTTATATATATATATATATATATATATATATATATATATATATATATATATATATATATATATATATATATATATATATATATATATATATATATATGTTGTTTTTAAAGTTCAAGATAATACTAATTAAATTTTTGTCAATTATATCCATATTATCCACCTAATCTTTAATTAATTTAAATATATGTATTTATTGTGAAGTAGAAATGAAAATGTTAAAATAGCAAACCTTATAATTATTTTATTGGGATCAAGAAAGCTTATTACATATCTTGGTTTCTACATAAAAACCTTAAGAGACAGATAAAAAAGAAAAGATATTAGAATGGGAGAAATGCAGCATGGAGTTGTTGAGGTTGATTTTGGTCTACCAAATTGTCATTGCTGCACATTATGCTAAGATATTGAAAGAGCAGCTAAATACTAAGGTTGGGAAGTTACTTCAACAAGAAGTGCTTGTCAGCTATAAATTACCATACTATAGACCACTCTGACTTCATAAAAAATGTTAGCAGGCCTGAACAAAGGATCAGCAACTCCTAGTTGTTGCCATTTTTGGTACTTTACTTTTAAAAGGAGAGTCAGTCACATCTTTGTAAAAAAACACCATTCTCTTGTCAACAATTGTTACTTTGCTATTGTAACAAAAACCAATAAAATGGATAAAATCTACTTTTGCATGTCTCTATTTGATAGATCATGGCTAAAATCAAATTAGTGATTTATATTATAGGACTTTCAATCTTGTGATTAGCATCTTAACATATGCATAATATAATAAAAAGTAACCACTGCAATTTGAATGTATCAAATGTCACAAGAAATCCAATGAGCAACTGAATTTATGAATCAGAAATATTACCTTGGAAGAGAAACGTGCTTTCTTTCAAGTGGCAAAACATGACCATTTTTACCATTTTCCTCCAGATGAGCAAACTGCTTTCTGAATTGATCAACGGCACTGTAAAGAATTGCACCAAAAAAGTAAACTACGATGAAATTGAAATTCGAAATTGACAATTATCAAGATGGCAAAAAAGATAACATGGATAAACAGTTGGAAACCAATTACTAAAACAAAAACCTTGGATAAAGAAAGTTAGTTCTCTCAGTTCCATTCATGTAGTCTTTCAATAGTTGAGGATGATACTCTAGAATCTCATGGAAAATCAGTTCTCGAATTTCATCCTTTGTGACTCTTCGTCTTTCAAATTCAAATTCCATTTTTGTGATAGGCTGGCAAGATGGCTCCTTCTCAACTTTTGCCAGCCCCTTGAAGTAAGGATCAGCCAACGCCTGAACACACAAAAATATTTAAGAAACATTAAGCACGACTGTCAAGATACCACATTATAGATTGTTATTCACTGTTATGATTCATTATATATTTTATTGTCCACATTATAGATACCACATTTCAATACACATACATAAACAGTAGAGCACAATGTAACAAACAAACCTCTTCGGCGGTAGGCCGGTCTTTTGGATCAAAGGCCAACAACTTTTCCAGTAGTCTCAGTGCTAAAGGGTCAGCATTGGAAAACTTTTGAGCAAATGACACAGGCTGTTTTTTCCTCATGCTAGTTAGGTATCTCCTTGCTTTCTCATTGCGGACCTGCATCCATCACAAAAAATGGTTACAAGCTGGCTTTGGTAACTTTTGGTTCAGAACTAAGCTACGCAACTTGAATGGTTCTTCTACAGTTGAAGAAAATATTTACCCGTGATATAGTATCCAGTGAAGGTGTCCCAAGCAGATCTGTCATCAGGTCCAATTGGTGTACTACATTTTTCCCAGGAAAAAGTGGCTTTCCCGTTAGTACTTCAGCAAAGATACAACCTATACTCCATATATCAATTGCTGGTGTATACTGCATCAAAATTTACTAAAAATTTAGACCTACAAAATATGAACCTAGAAATGGTACCACTGTGGTGTATCATTTTGCAACCAAATAAAATAAAAAGTTCAGAATGGACTATTTAACAACAGCCACTATTCACATAAATAGATGTTTTCCCTTAAAGCTATACAAGAAATAGTGTCCCATGTTTACTATGCTTCGTAAGTTTATAATGTGCGAGAAACATATGGATATATCTCTACTTGTAAATGTAAGTAATTTGCTTCCAGTCCACTCACAAGATACACCACATATATGCTAAACCGTATATTGCTACTATCGATAATTATGATTCTTGACAAAAAACAAATACCAATGACGTACAAAAACTACCGGTACAGAGAAACACAATTAGCTTCACACAGAGTAAAAATAATTTATTATCGAACACCAAAATGTTAGTTCAATGTATCACAAATTTCCTTCACAAAGACAATGGTATTGCAGTCAAAACTGAAGTGTTGGTTTGATGGCAGATAAAAAATACCAGAAACATATGTAACTTACAGACTGATAGCAAAAAGAACAGATTGGCCTTCAGTCCTAGGTCATGTGGTTAGCTAATTGATGGAAAAGGAGATAAAAGAATGAATGTTTGATGACGGCATGGTAAGTCGACACTCAGTACATTACTTTGTCTCTCACTTTTTTAATGTCTAGAGAAATCTGGAAAATCCATACCTTTGAGTAAAATGATCCACATAGCTCTGGAGCTCTATACCACCTTGTAGCAACATAATCCTACAGACAAATGCATTAAACAAGGAAAAAGAAAATTCATTCTCTTCCCTCCCAAATAACAACAAAAATGAAAACAAGAAAAGCTTAAATAAATTAAAATATATGAAGGAAGCAAACGATGCAAATGTTCAGAAAAAATACCGTCCAAAATATAGTTGTTGGTGTGTCACTGAAGGCAACTCTAGCTAACCCAAAATCACAGATTTTAAGCTTACAGTTTGCATTTGCCAATATATTCTTTGGCTTCAAATCTCGATGAAAGACATTTGCTGCATTATACAAGTTAAGAATTAGATACCCAATATTGACATCAGTGCTAACATACTTGTTAAGAAATAGACAAATGTTAGACCCTCCCCTTAACGAAGGTCTCACATTTTGACAAATACTTAAGGCATGCAATTTTAAGAGGATTCAAGGGGGAAGTGAAAATAAAAAAGGAAACCAAAGCAACTGATAAAGATAATGTGCACAATTCTAACATCACTATTGGTTGGAATGCTTGAAAAGCATTCAGTTTCAGATACAACTTCTGAAAGTAGAAGGCACACGTTATAGGCATTAGCCACACAATGTGCATTCACATATACAAGTAACTAAAACATAGCAATGTTTACCAGTATGAATGAACTTGAGTGCTCGAAGTAATTGATAAAGAAAAAATTGATAGTGTTCTTTTGTCAAGTCATCATTGGCTTTAATGACTTGATGAAGATCAGACTCCATGAGCTCAAAAACAACATAAATATCTTTAAAGTCCTTCCATGATGGAGGCAGGATAATGTGTTTTATTTCTACAATATCAGGATGTCGAAGAAGTCTGAGCAGCTTTATCTCACGGAGAATTCGAGCAGCATCAGATGTATGCTCGAAGATATCATGAATCTTCTTAATTGCCACTTTTTCTCCACTGAGAGTGTCAATGGCTGAACAGACAACACCATAGCTACCCTTTCCAATGACTTCTTGAATCTTGTACTGGTTGGCATCACCATATTCAGAGAAAAAGTCCATCTCTGTAACTTATGAGCAAAATCCAGAAAGTTAGACTTTGAAAGTCTGAAAACATTCGCAAATCAAACTAAAGCAACAAAGTAAAAGCAAAAACTTCAATATAGATAGAAATTAAAATAAAAAACATGTTTTCCTTCTCACGGATAAATTAACATACAGAATAAAAAGATTGTTTTATATTAGAAAATTCATATCATGGAATTACCATAGTATCAAAAAGTGTTATAATCTCAAAAACAGTTAGATTTTGTCTCCAAGAATATGATCATTTTCACACACATTGGAATAACACAGCCAAACTAACCTATATATATTAAACACAAAAACATGCATTGCTTCGATCTATGTTTTTAAAATTGAACTGGTAATTGCTGGTTCAAGGTATTGTTCAACTGGGATTGAACAAGTATTAATAAAATTATTTTAATAAAAAAATACAGAAACAAATATTAAAAAATATATAATATCATAATTTTATGATGCTAAAAACTAAAATAAAACACAAACTTATATAACATTTAAAATACATGTAAAAGTTTAAATAAACTATGTGTATCACGTTTAAATTGACATTTTAATAATATACATCAAAATTTATTAATAAAATAAGTTTATATGTAGACTAAAAAAGAAAATTACTTATGCCCTTCAATATCAAATACATATTTCTACATTATGTCACCACTTATTGTTCAAAATCAAATACATATTTACATGGAAGCAAATCAAGATTTTCTATTTTCTTTCAATTCAACAGGGATGTACACACTGATTCTGCAAGATCAAGCATCAACACATAAAATCCACATGCGTTCACCGACTCCAAATCTCAAGTGTTTATACACTTTATTAAACATAATTAATTATTCAAAAATAAATGAAACTCATTCCATAAAATCTGTAAAAGAAGGAATGCAGGCACAGAGAAAATAGAATAAACTAGAATCCTAACAAAACAAAAATAAATAGTAGACAAAATCCTATCCGATTAGGTCAAACTTGTAAGCATGTAAACCAGGGAATGCCATTTGGTACTGACACCAACTTGACAAGGCTCAACTCAACAAGTGTGGAAAGAGAAAATCAAAATATTATGGGTCAATAAAAAAGCAATCTAATTCGTTTAAAAAGCAAGTAAATTTCACCAAACCCTCCGAAAAATGTTGAAAAAAAAAAGATCTTGCGGTGCCAACCAAATCATGTGTTAGAAACATTCTAGAGAAAGAGAAACCAAATCATGGATGGACTCTAAGGAGACATGCTATATTGAAAAATTCTCAGCATAAACCATTCATTCACCAACACAACCATGGACTCACCACACTAAAAAAATTTCTCTCTCACACAACATTCAGATTAAACAAAAGCACACAAAATCAATCATTTTTCCCCAATCCCAATTACACAATTACAACGCCAATCAGCACAAATACACACCACACAATAAAAACTCCACCTTTTTCCAGTGTTCTCGCTGCATTTTCCCCTGACACCCAAAAATTCTCCAAAACATACCTATAGAGTGAAGATCAAGCCCAAACTGAACAAAATCAGGTCTCAAATTCACCTCCCTCAAAACATAAAATTTCTCACACCCTTTTCCTCACCCACATTTGCCCCACCTACCCCTGCTCATTATCACAAACCCACAACAGTGCCAGCTTATTCTCCCTTCCCCCAAACCCTTCTTCACCAAACATAGAACCCAGTTGAGATCCCACATGCACCTTCCCTTTCCAAAACCACCAAACTGCAAATCCAGAAACCACCGTCTATCATACACTCCACCCCACCAGCAAAAGCACTCTCTTTTCCACACAAAAATCCACCTTTCAGTTACCCTCAACCAAAAAACCACAATTTGTTACACCCCACAAAGCCAAACCAGAAGAACAACAACAGAAAGCAGGTGCATAAGATATGCGTACACCGACAAAGAGAGAGAGAGAGAGAGAGAAAAAAAATGGAAATTTCTTTTAGAACTTTGAGGCTTAAATCTAGTTGATGCCTTTAGTATATCTTATCCGTAACATATATGGAGAGATACGTACCTGAATACACAAAAATACACATACGAGTGTGCTATTGTTAATTGTTATATACAAATTTTACAAAACAGAGGCTGTGTAATGGGGAAAAGGTGGAGGGTAATTTAGTAAATTTGTGTGGCACAGGGAGATTCTCTTACCCTTTTATGGAATTATTGTTACGTCTCCCTTTGCGACCTACAGGTGGCATGTTGGGCAGGTCCAGGACACGTGGCGGGTTTTCAGTGGCTTGTGGTTGTAAGTTGAGTGCCAGGTGGCGGTAATTTTTTGTGTAGTGTGTCATTATTAGGAGTTTAAATTCTCTATTAAATTTTTTTATGTTATTGTTCTCTTCAAAATAAATAATGCATTAAAATTCAGTAAAGAATTTAAATTTGGTTATCTTAATATTGTTTGCTTTTTCTTGAAGTAGTGTGGAAAAATTAGCATGAAAATGTGGTGGTATTCACTTTGAATAAAAAAAAATTATTTGATTTATGTAATATATTCTAACTAATAGTTGAAAATTCTTAGAATATTTAAAATATTTTTTTTCATGAATTTTTCTTCATGAGCATAATTAAATTAATGAATATCCCATTAGTGAACTTTACAATAAATCATGAATATAATACAGAAGTTGACACTACAAATTATCATTGATTTTATACAGATGTTTACAATTATGTTAACAAAGATATATATCTTCATTTACTTCTTTTATAAATAAATAAAGGTAAGGTGATGCCTTTCAAATAAAACAAATTAGCATAATTGTTTTATAATTATTATACAAAAGGGTAAAAGGAGAATTTTAAGAATTTAAATTCAAGTCATCTTTGAGATTTTAATCAAACATTTATTCACTTGTGTAATAGTATATATTTCTATAACAACTTGTCTAGTATTTTACAAAGAAAGTATTAAATGAAAAATAAATATATTTAATATGTTGGGAAATTTAACAGTATTTAATGATTTTTTAATTTAATTTTAAGAGAATTAGTAAAAAGATTTTTCAGGAAGTTTATAATTAATATATTACAATAAATTCAAATCGCATACGGATAATTCATAATTATGGTCATAGTCAAACTTGTTAAATTAAAATAAAATAAAGGGAAGCTATTTTATGTTAAAAAGATTATTAAACCACTTTTTGGATAATGGAGTAGAAAATAAGTAAAAAAAATAAAAGAAAGAGAAATAAATTGGAAACAGAAAATGTTTAAATTAGGGTGAAGTGGGAGAGGAAGTAATAGGTGAAGAAAAATCAATACAAAATTTATGAATAATTTAATAAATATGATAGAATAAAAAAATTATAAATTAATATAATTAAAATATTAAAACTCTCTTGTACTAAAAATAAATATAATTAAATATTAAAAATAAATATTTATTATCTATCTTGAGTTAAAAAAATTGTTACATAAATATCAATAAAATATTTATTACGATATAATTACATTTTATGCATAAATTTCGTTTCAATTTTAGTTTTTTAGTTTATTTTTCCTCATACATCATGTGCACTTTGAAGCAAACAAGAGGTAAAACATATTTTGAGAATATGCATTATCCTATCAACAATACTTTAGCAACACATACTACTAGTAAGACTTGACATCCTTCTTTAAATAATTATGTAACAATTGCATTTCAATAATATAATAATATATCAATATAAATTAGTAGGGCGGTGTTATATTTATTAAAAATAGAATTTTGTTATTATATTTAAATTTTTAAGAAAAATAAAATATAAGAGTATTAGTAGAATGGAAATAGGGAAATGAGATATTGTAAGTAAAAAGAGATTGTTCAATAATGAGAAGGTTGGTGAAGTGGTGGTTTTATAACACTTTGTCAATTAACATCTATGGAAGCATTTGATTAAGGTTTGGGGTTCTTGTAAAATAAGAAAAAAAATTAAAAGATAGATAAAGAAAGAAAGATTGTTCAAAATATTTTTGACCAATTTTAATAAAACAATTTTATATCTAGTATTAATAAACTATATTTTAGAATCATTTTGTTTATTATCTTAAAAAGTTCAGATTGCAAGTATATTTCATATGCAACATGTGTAATCACACTTTTAAGAAGACAATACACCAACATTTTTCTTTAACAATTCTCTAGAACAATATCAAAAAAGACATAAATATTACATCAAATATAGCAATCATACATGCATATTAAGAGTTTACAAGAATTTAGAAAGATGTCACCTCACATTAATGAATCACGAAGATGTAGAATAATGAGTAATTAAATAAGAAGATCACCACACAACCTCCAACATGTCTTAAAATAAGAGAGGATTTTTCATAGTATTTAAGAGCTTTTAAAAAAGATTATTGAATATTTGAAATATTTCTAGAAACAATGTTTTCAGTTAATCAATTATTTGCACAAGTAAGGTTTTGACATTTGAAAACAATAATTAATTATTCTAAGTGATAATTGATTATTAGTACAAGTATGTAATGAATATTTTTTTAACAACTAGAAGTTTAATTGATTATTCATAAAGATAATAATTAACCATGAAAGCAATGACTTTGAAAATTTGGATAGCATATAATCAATTATTTGAAGGAATAATTAATTATCAACAAATATGGTATTTTAAAACAAGGTGTGTTATAATCAATTATTATTAATGATAGTCAATTATTCATTTATGATGGTCAATTATTACATGTGATAATTATTTAAATATTTCATTAAAGATTTTTGTAAAATAGTTTTTGAAAATCATTAAACACTTTGAAATTTTGTAGTGATTTATGCTTTTAACTATAGATACTACGTTTGTCATGTGATCACACATATTCATTTATTAAGTTTATAACATACGACACAATTGTCAACTCTTCATCATCAAAATATTCATATGATGAATCTTGGTCAACAAATAGTCGTGGGTAGATCTTGTTGGAGAGGGACCAAGATATCTTTGAAGCAATGTATTCATGAGTGTCGTAGGAAGCATAAGAGAAGTATTGTCAAATGCAAGTGTTTTTGTAGAAAGGTTTGAAGACGACTGAAGTGAAAGACAAAGACTACCTCGTCACGTTTGAAAATACAAGCTCGTCATCGAAGTCGAAGACAAAAGTGAAGTTGTTATAAAAAATGTGATTATGCATAAAGGCTTGAATTACTTATGTTAAGCTACCTATTTTTCTTTTTATTTATAAGACTATTGCATGGACATGATAGCGAGCATAGAACAACATTGAACACCATCAACATTATTCATAGAGTGGCCTTTGGTCATTTGTATTGTTAAATCTTATGAGCCTAATGGCTTTGAGACATGGCAATTATAATTTAAGGTAATGCAACATTTATGTATCACAATATTATATTGCAATATTATTGTTAATGTGAACATTTAGTTGTTGTTAAGGAAAAATTCAACACTCTGTAATTTTGATTAAGTGTTGAAAACCACAAAGTATAAAACATGAATCACTCATCATCTATAACATGAATGTTTTCAACAACAAATCATATAAGATACAAGTGTTTTGTTTGTTAGACGATACAACATGGTGCAGTCTTTCTTACGTATGATAAAGCATCTTATAAATCATATCATACGCTTATAAGAATTAGACAATACATGCAACTAACATTTACAACTTGAATATGTGTGTGATGTGAGTTGATTTTAGGATTGTTCATTTGATTAGTGACACTTTACTTAGATTTAGATTTTAGAACAATTATAGTTGAGAAGCCTAAGGAAAATTCCCACTGGACATTAACTTAACAAGTGTTAAGTAGATGTGAAGGTTCATTTCCATAAGGTCAAAGGAAAAACACAATTAAAGGTGAATATGAATGACAAACTAGGTGCAGAATTTAATCAAAGACAAGGAGTGTAAGAACATGAACCGAATTGAAATTCAAGAACAAGAACAAGACATATTTTAGGAATGGAAAAATATGAGTGAAAGGAAACTTAGAAGTGGTGGAATTGTGAAGGAGCACGCCACTTAGATGGTGAATTGAATCCAAGATAAGTGTAGATGTCGCCACTTGAGAGCTCACAACACTCACAAGATAAGACCAATGGTTTAGAGAGACAATGCTCACAAACTCTAACACAAACTCTAACTTTACTCTTCATTCAACATTTTTTAAGTATTTAAGAAGACTAGCGTGAAGAACTTTAGGTGCTCCAATCCTTGTCCATTCCTCCTACTGATGAGGTCTTCCCTTGATTGTTGAGATGACCCTTCATAGTTGGCATTCTTGGTCATCTTCTTGTGGATTTGGGTCGTATCATGCCCCCTAAGTTGGAGAGAATTCAACCTCGAATTTAGAACTTCTACAAATAACATAGTGAGTTTGTACACATAGAAGATATTTCTAAATTTAGGATGTGAAACAAATTTATGTTCATGAAGCTTGGGGAGTTCACATGGGTGAATTCTAGATACATGCCATGTTTCTAGAGAATGTTTAGGGAAGAGATGATGTTCTTGTGAAAATCCTCTTAAAAGGGTAGAACCTTTGGGAGGTTTTTGAGGATCATCCCTAAACTTCTTTAACAAAGATGTCAAGTATGTAGAATTATTTGGGAATGAAAAAGAAAAGGAAGAAAAATACCTTTGAGATGAAGGGATAAGACCCATTTTATCTTGTCCTTCTTTTTCTCTTTCATTGTCACTTTTGGTTTTTATTTTATTGTGGTCTTGAGTTACCGCTTGTAACATTATGGTGCTTTTATTTGGACAATTGGCAGATATGTGCCCAAAACTTAAACATTTAAAACATTTAGTTCTTGAAGTTTTGGTGGGTGACTTAGGGGTAGAGGGAGAAAGAGTGTGTTTAGAAACTTTTTAGTGAGAAGTGGTTACATTTGAAAAATTGGAAGGAGGAGGTTTTGGAAAATTTTCGTTTGTATCCTTCGAAGAAGAGTTGTAAAAGTCATCATTATAAGTATTTTTGAAAGTTGATTTCTTCAAAAGGTGTGATTCTACCTTGATGGCTAGGTGAACCACTTTCTTTAAAGAAGAGTACCCATGTAATTCTACAAGATCTTTAATTTCTCTTCTCAAACCACTTACAAACTTAGCTATCTTGAATTCTTCATTATCATACATATTAATTCTAGTCAAGGTTGTTTCTAAGTCTTGAAAGTATTCATCTACTGTCCTATGTCCTTGATGAAGCCATTGGAGCTTCAACAAGTGTTCCTTCCTATAAGGAGGAGGAACAAACCACGCGTGCATACATGCTTTTAAATCATACCAAGAGACCACGGTTGACCTCTTGTTTAGCTCAATGTCCATTACAGTTTGTTGCCACCATTGGTTGACATAATAAATAAAAAACTAGGGAAGCTAACCTAACCTTTTGGTCCTCGGTGACCTTATACACATTAAAAAGATGTTCAACCTTAGCTTCCTATGCTAAATACGAAGAAGGGTCATTGGACCCACTAAAACTAGGTAACTTTACAAATGGTAAATAAGGCTTTGCCACATGTTGGCACCTATCTTCAAAATTGTGCATCCTCCATTCGGCTTCTTCTTCATGGCCATCATAATTTTGAGAATTTCTTGATTCATGTCTTTGATGATGTCTTCTTCCACAGTGGGGTCTTTCATAGGCCAATTATAGCCTTTGGAGTCTTTCCTCCATTGTCTCATCTCTTCCTCTTTTTGTGCAATGGTGCGCTTAGCCTCCTTCAATTCTCCAATAAGGAAAGCCTTTTGTGGAGAATGGGGCTTAGATGATTCACCACTTGAAAGATGATCCATAACAACAAACAACACAAAACACAAAGAACAAACAATTAGAGAAAACAAGTTAGAAACAAAGGAGAACTTGCAGCAATATGAAGAAAAACACTCAACCACTCAAAGAAAAAAAATTCTTCCCTTAACCAAAGTCTTTCTTGTGGTATGAGCAACTCTCAAGTGAAAAGGGACAAAGCCTCCACACTTGCTCAAAGATAATTCACCACAAAACTTGAGGAAATAAGAAAAGACAAACAAGAGGTTAAACCAAATTTGAAGGAAAAGAATGTGACAAAACTTTGAAAAGATGATAATCAAGAAAATCACAAAAGAAGACTCTAAGAACTCACTAAACTTTTAACTATGAAACTTTGTAAATAGAAAAATGCTAAAGCAAAAGGATAAAAAATTCCACAAAGTTGAAAAATTTTTCCAATCAAGTTGAATCCATAGTTTTGAAAATGATGTTCTATACCAAGTGATAACCAAGATGCCTTTGGACAAAATTTCTTTGTTGTTTTTTATGTAAGATTTTTTTTTAAAAAAATGTCACTGTTTTGGTGCAGTAAAAATGGTACTGTTTTTTCTCTTTTAAAATACCTTGCTGTATTTTTTTTTAGCCTAATGTGACTTATGGCAAAGAATGATCATAGGTTGCATCATGTACATTTTCAAGAACATTCAATTTTCACAAAATTTTTGGTGGATTCAATATAATTGAACACTTGAAATCATATGTTTGGAACTTAACATCAACTTCTACTAAAACAAGTTTCTAATTAATGTGTAAACTTCACAATTAAAAGCAAGTAAGAAGAATCAAAATAAGGACACCTAGAACACTAATGAACATATGACTCAAAGTAAAAAGCAAGATCAATAAAAGACATCACAAGAATATATTCAAAACAAAAAATGATATGAATACTGTTAGAATATATGGCCTTAAACAAGAGGGGTGGTGAATTGTTTATAAGAGATTTTCGAAAACTTTTGAAGGTTTAATGAAACTCAGTGAAGAAATCCAGAAGAGGAATCAAGTTAGCCAAGA
>Ga0123342_1008770_pt1 | contig 12512 bp, 7 predicted proteins | sample Turbeawhitnodule_FD_89960 | JGI IMG/M metagenome (GOLD analysis project Ga0123342, IMG submission 89960) | Root nodule microbial communities of legume samples collected from Mexico - Turtle bean Mexico white nodule | ecosystem: Host-associated > Plants > Roots > Nodule | place: Mexico: Nepantla... | reverse complement strand
TTCCTGAATGGGTGATGACTTCAATGTCTTTGCCCTTGATCGAGGCTGCAATTGAACTGGAGTCACATGGTCAAAGTGAATTCTATCAAAGCATTCCTGTTGAGACTTTCCAGGCACCTGCAAGATATTTTGAATGGCAATGGTTCAACCAATACAAGAATAAAACCTTTTGTGTTCTTGGAACTCATTGGAATTCCTATTACTTGAGTAACTAACATGATAGGATACAAAAAATATGAAACCTAGTTTGATCCCATTCTACATCACTGCATTCAAACACAAACAGCTATCACCTTTCAGAACTAAAGCTTTGCCTAAAAGAGTACAATAACTTATTCACTGCAATTCTTAGCGGAAAATAACATGCAAGTTCTGACCGCACACTTAAAGCACCATATATGTTTTCTAACAATTCAGCAGACAACAAAACAAATGCAAAACAAGACAATCATCAATCAAGTTTTCAAAGTATAGCAAACTGCTTCATTTTCTGAATCCATTCTTCCATTATCAACAATCATATTAAAACTCGTTAAACTGTAAACCAACCACAAAGCAGTCAGCTTTCAAGGGTTACACAAGCCAATCCCAAACATTCAACTTCAGTTAATATTTTCTACTGCATACACACAGAGCGGGATGCATACCAGTTTGGAAACGTTTTTCCAGAAATGTGGGCTAGGCTTTGCAGTAAGATATGCTCTTTGAAGAGACAAATCTTGTTCCTTCGTCCACCCTTTCCCTATTTCATCGCCATTGCGCTTTCTCTTCTCTCCATTTCCCCCATTTTCCCCATTTCCACCAAAACCCTCATCACAAACAACATAATTTTCTTTTGTTTTAACTCCAATGATTTCTCTATTTGCACCCTTCTTACTTCCCCGACCAGCACCCTCGTTGTTGAACCTGGGAGATCGCCTAAGAGATGAAAACCCAACGTCCCCATGGTTAAGCCTCGGAGATGTTCTCAACTCAACAGTACAATCATTGGATTTCTTTACGGAAGCGGTGGCAGATTTGGGGTTGGGAGTGGTGTGGTTTAGTTGGGGGAGGAACCTGGGTGACCTTCTTAGAGTGAGGATTTGACTCTGTACATATGATTTTCTGTCTGGCATTTTCACGAACACTTGAAGGTGTCGCTTCTACAGTGAATTATATGCGCCTTTTTCAATTCAAATTCCAATTCAATAATAACGAACAAAAGAGTTATGATATTTTCAAACCCAACATCAAAATACAACTACAACAAATATTAATATTTACAATAAAAAAAAACTCTATACCTAAAACATAAAAAGTTAGAACTTTTTTTAAATTTAACAAAATTATAAACTTTTATAAATAATTAAAATATTAATATTTGTTATGTTGTAGGTGAAATAAACATTAATCCGAATAACATGCTTTATAAATACTTGAAAAAATAAAATAAGACAAAATCATAGTAAAAAAATGGATACATTATACTGATAATAGACTTTTTGGGAGTAAATTTAACTTTCTTGCACCTATGGATGGAGGTAAAATTCACGCACATACAAAGAAGAGGAAGTAAATTAATTAAGAGTGTAAAATTTACCTTTTATTTTCCTAAGTTAAAAATATAAAAACCAATGGCTTTATAATCTATGAAATTAATATTATTAGGCACCTTTTACAATGGTGGTTGGTGGACAATTAAGAGAAGGATTAAATTAAACTTAAAAAAAATTGAGATTAAATTGATTTTTTTAAAATCATTATAGTAAATTATTATTATTTTTAAATCACTAGAGTAAATTGAATTTTAATAAAAAAAATATGAGGACAAAAAAGTAATTAAATCTATAAAAAATATTCTGTTATTATAGATGAAAAATACATGAGCATACACGCATATATCTTACTTTTTTTTTTAATTTAATAAAAAATATTTTGATAAATAATTATGGAAGTTAATTATAAATATTTGAATGTAATAACCATATTATAAAATAATTAAGAGTAAAATAATATAGAGAGAGGATTTTGGTGTACACAATATTTTTTTTTCAATTTTACTCTAAAAAAATAATATTAGTTTAATATATGAATTTAATAACTTCTCTTGAAATAATTTCAGGCTCCCCACAGTGAACTTTCAAACCACATCAACTCTTTTGAGAGTTCAATAAATCAAACTTTAGTACTTCAAACAGAAACTTGGGGAGATTAATTGTGCACAAGAAAGAACTTCACAAGACTTTTGAGTAAATTTCATTACTTACACATTTCTTATATACATCAGCCACACAAATAAACAACTGATATGTTTTAACTGTTGTTTTACACAAGCATATTGGAATTTTGATGCCAATAGCCTCCAATGCAACTTCAATATTCTTAGTTTGAGTCCAAAACTTGATCAGTTGTTGGCTTTGCCATAGCTTCTTGGAAAAGGGATAATGTCCCTCACATTGCCAAGGCCAGTTGCAAAGAGAACCATAAGATCAAACCTCAGGGTGAAGCCAGAGTTCTTCACTGTTCCATTTCTACGAAGATCTAGGTACCATTCATACTTCTCTCTTGACAAACCTAATTCATCCATCCTGCCATTCAATACAAAAGAAAAGAAAAAACTTTACCAAATATGTTGTTAACAAACCTGGTATCACCAAATGTTAATTGTCCCCACCAATTTTCAAGTGATGCATGATTTGATTTCCATTTTACTAGAGTTAATTGAACATGATTATGTATCATTTAAACATTATGTATCCTGATATGATTGTTCAGTTCATCAACAATCAAGTACATTTCTTTTACTATTTCTACTATTGGCCTCTTAACATTCACAGTTTTCAAATTCTGAATTGTGAACAAACTTGCTCTCCTGCTACATCTAATGGTTCATCAACCATTTGGCTGTAAATTTTCCAATATGAAGACATAAAAGAGAAGTAGTACCTGGAGCTTATCATGTTAAGACGTTCCTCATTTTGACTCCCAGAAATTAGTGCTCCAAGCTGCAAAATGTTTCTGAGAACTTCAACACATGTATCAATACATACTGCACTAGTAGTAGTCACATTTGGAGACATACCTTTGGGACAACCAAGTCAAATGCAGCAACAGTTCCATCCTCATTCTGGCGAACGTAAAATGGCTTAGCTTCTTTTGGATAATTGTATATTATAACCGGATTCATGTAGATGGCTTCAGTGAGATAGCTACCAAGAAACAAATAGAACCATAAGCAACTGATAATGGTGAAGGGAATACTTCTTCTCTTAGTTAGAAATCAGCAGATTCAGAATATGATGAAAGTATCAATATACCTTAGGTGCTCTGAAGTGAGTACAACACCTGACTCAAAGTTTGTTTCAAATTTATCTTCAAACTGGAAGGATGACTAATTAGCATTAAAATGGAAAATAATTATCTTCTCTTTGAGAAGAAAGATCACAATGGCAGAAGTCAAAATGAGATGTTCATTAGGATTCGGTACCTTTCTAAGAATCTCTACAGCTTCATGGTAGGTCAACATTTCAGGAGAAGCTGTAATAATCTGCTGAAGACGATTGGAACAGGTGTTGTCAATTCTTTTTTCAACAAACTTCATTTCTTCAGAGCAATTATCTAAAACCCATTTGCTGAGGTACTTGAGAAAGGCAGTAGCACAGTTCATGGAATCCTGCAAGTAACACAAAGTGCATCATGCTACTAAATGATACAAAAGCCTTTCTATCAAAATATAAGAATTTACAAAGTGTTGATCTGGAACATTTTGGTTCTACTAAAAAGGGTAGTGGAACCAAAGAAAACATAAGAGAATAGAATGTTCCATTCTGTTCTATCCATGCATCAAAAACTACCTGAAGGAACGTTGAACCAAACTTAATTCAGAGGGATTGGAAACCAATCCTTAAGTAACATTGAGTCAAATGGAATAAGATATTTGAATGTTTAACTATACTAGGAGATAAATTAAGCAATTTATTATAATTGCACATGAACAAAAAGAAGTGATACCTTTAACTGAGAAAAAGCCATTTCCACCTCAACCATCCACATTTCTGCAGCATGTTTAGCAGAATCCGTTTTATCTGCTAGAAATCTAGGTCCAAAAGAGTAGACATTTCCAAGAGCACATGCATAACTCTCCAGATGCAAGCGACCAGAGACAGTCAAATAAGTTTGGGAAGGGAAAAAATCCTTGGAAGAGTCTACTTTATCATCTTTAAAAAATGTTCCTAACTTTCTGTTTTCTCTTGCTTCAAATTGTGATGCCAGGTCATTTGTTTTCTTCAGATCCTGAACTGCAGCAGCCAGTGCCTCCCTATTGCTCTCAGTTCTTTTCAAATGCTCAACTATGTTACTTTTCTCTTTTACAGCTGCCTTCACATGTTCAAGTCTAACACCTTCATTCTCATAAATGGTGTCTAGTTTCTCCTTCTCTGCTTTCTGATTCTGATCCTGATCCTGGGTGGTAACCTTGAACATGTTGCTAAATCCTTCTGAGTCTGTGGTAGTTATAGTGGGTACTTGCACATCAATGAATGCATGTTCATTGAAAAATGTGTGAGTTGCAAAAGAGAGAGCACTACGAATCCGCATCACAGTTGCCACCTAGAAACAGAACAAAGTCAATCTTCTCATCATACAAAACTAACATAAAATAGACAAAATAATATATTGCATCATGTTGCAGATCCCACGTCGACTAGAGATTAAGACATTTCATAATATATATAAGTGGGTGCAATCCTCCCACCTTATGGTTTGATAAGATTAAGTTAGATTTAAAGTTCAATTCTTAATATGGTAGCAGGTGCCGGTTTTATATAAATGAATCATGCTAAAGTCCACTTTTATGCTTAAAGTCCACTTTTTATAAGTAGGGTCTTGCTTGTAATTGTGACACCAAGTTACATTTTCACAAAACATACTCAAATCCCAGTGATGCTACATCAGCTAAGAGCCTAAGAATAATAAGGTATGTCATGTCATGTTGGTTATCTCAGTTAAGAAAGTATAATTAACTTATCACGTATCAGTTTTCAGAAAATCTGATGTGTTAACATGCAAAAATTGTAGCTATGGAAGATGAACAGGACATTATAATGTGAAGTTGAATTTCACCGTGGTTGTTCGAGGCCGAAACTGGGAGTACTCTCTCAATGTATCTAGTGGAATTCGTTTCTTTGATAATGGGTACTTGTCAAAATCAACTGTTCCAATGTGAAGAACTTTTTCAGCTTTAAGCTGAATACGATGCTTCCCTTCTGCACGTTCTAGTTGACCTTCCACTAACAGACATGTCCCAGTAGCCATAACCCTGCTTGGGCTTGCTACCGAGGAATCCACAACAACCTGAAAGTGTTTAAATAACCATAAAAAAAAAACATGAAAAACAATGAACAATTCAATTAAAACATACAAAACCAAAGTGTTTCATTTCATGGTTAAGTTACTTTGCTTTATAAAAGGCTTGAAAGCCATAAGTTTGTAACTTTAGTTTAGGCACATAATAAGCCATAAAATTCCCCACTTAATGATTTAACTTCAAATAAGGAAATTTAGGTGTAGAAGTTAAGCATATATGTCACATCAAACAAATACCGTAGAAAAATTTCCTTTTATGTTTTGAGAGTGATGATAAAAAACCAAAGGCTTTCACTTTCAAGGAAATTATATGCTTCTTGTCTAGCAGACAATATTATAATAATGAATTTTGATTAATTAACTACGTGAATATTTTAACTAATGGAGTGTTAGGGTGTGTTGATATTGGATCCTTTGAAAACGCACTCTAGAAGCAAAACGAAACCACAGAGCCAAACAGAGCATTAAACCTGAAGGCTTTGAACGCATGATCCATCTGTGAGAAGCAAATACACAACAGAAGCTTTTGGAGGCAAAAGCTTTGCATGATTCGGCTCAGACACAACAGACTCATGTTTCTTGCGCTGCACGTAACCGCTTCCTCCAAACACATCCAATATGCTCCTTATCAACGGTATCCTCGATTGCAGAATCTCCACACACGACACATCCTTGTTCCTACCTTGTCCGGCGACGCCACGTTCGTTGCCGTGAGTGTTCACGGCAGCTAATGGCGTCGCCAGCTTCTCCACTTCCTTGGCTGATTTTACCCATCCGCCAACAGTTACGCGTTGTCCCACCGCAGTTTCGAGTCGGTCCAGCAGTGTCTTGATCTGGACTCGGCTCGAATATTTAAGCGATGGGACATGCGATGACTCGAGACGGGGAGGAGCCAAGGAAGTTTGTTGGTTTGTTGTTGGTGTTGTTGTTGACATGGTGGTGAGGAAAGCGTGAGGAGTAAGGGTGTGTTTGTTTGTATGAGTGGAGGGGAAGAAGAAGGCATGGTGGTGATATAGTGAAGAGAAAGATGCTTTGCTTAGAGAGGGTTTTGAGGTTTGAAGGAGAAGGAAAGGGATTGTTTGTATTTGGAAGTTAGACGAGGTTGTTTTGTTGTGTTGGGTTTTGGGTTTGGTATTCTTTTGTGACCGGTAATTGGGCGGGAAGTAGTTTATTCTGTTGCCTGTCAAAATCCAGTTATGAAGACTTCCACTTAGGTCACGTGAATTATTAAGAAAAAATATTAAAAAACTTAATTAAATTTTAATTATAGAAAAAATCTAGATATTTTTAATTGAGTTCCAATTAAAAGAATTATTTTATTAGCTTTTTTATTTAAGTGTTTTATTGCTTAATTTTATATTATTATTTTTATTTTCTTATGTTTTTAATTTCTTCCAACTTATTAATCAACTCGTTATTAAGGAAAAGAAAAGTCCAATTGATCAAGTTAGAAGAAATTAAAAGGAGAGAGAACGAAGAAGTTAACAGGTGATTTAGATATAAAGGAAACTTCAAAAATCAAATGATAAAATACTTAAATAAATAAATAAATAACTGAACATTTAATAAAAAAATGATAAAAATTCAATTCAAAATACTTAAAATTATAAAATAATTAAATCTTAATTAAGACTAAAAAACTATTTTTAAAAATTAATTTAGGTTAGGAAAAATATCAACCTAACATCTTATAATAGCGTTGTTAAAAGGTTTATATATATATATATATATGTATGTATGAGTAGTATAATTTTCAATATATTTAGTTTACCCATCTTAAAACAAAAACAAAATTACAATAGAACATGGAAAATATTTATTTGAATTCAATGAGATGTTAATCTTATTCTTAGGAATTTATAATTAGAATGGGGAAATCAAAAACTATTTATTTCTTTTAAAAAAATATTTAAAGAGAGTTGATTTCTTTCGTTTTAAAATTGTAATAATTTTTTGTAATTTTGTGAAGTTTTATTTTTTGAATTATTTTTTTATACTTTACATGACACATTGTATCTTACCAAAACATCCAAAAAGAAAGAAATTACATAGATTTTATTTAAAAAGCATCATTATTTAATTAAAATAAATTATTTATATTATTTTTAAATAATTGAAATATTTAATGCGTAAAGTCAAAGTCAATCTAAAGTACATATTTTCATAAAAAGCCTTACAACAATTTTAAATACAAATATTTGTTATTTACTTGGCATAAAATAAAATATGATAGACCTCACTGTCAGAACCATTATCTGCTGCAATAGAGCAACTTTTGGCAACCTACTCTTTCTAGCCTTTCACTATAGCAATGCCTATATTCTCCCTCACATGGTTAACAGTGTAGTGAATCAAAAACTAAAAATCTTCTGGTTTAATTCTCACCTATAGCATATAAACATGTAAAGAAGGAATAAAATATCTCACTATAGCAGATAAACATGTAAAGAAGGAATAAAATATTGGTCAATGTACAGAGAAAAAGAACTCTTGTCAAAGACACTCAGCCAATTGATTTCTGAAATGAGCAGACATTAACTGTCTGTCATTACTCTCTTTCACCACTCATGTCATGTGATGAAGAAATTTTTACAGTTCTTTGTGTTATTCTTTGGAGAGGGTTCTGGATTACCAAGAATCCTTGAATTGGAGAGAAATTGATCTTCTTTTCTGATGTGTATTACTCTAGCCACATAGATCTCAGCTAGTTAAAGATACTCCCTAGAACACTTGCACCTGCAGGATCCCTATTGATAAACACGGCTGGTTTCTTTGCCATTGGTCTTGGCGAACTCCTCAAAGAAACTTTCATATTTCACCCTCCTGATGAAACATTTCCTCCACCTGCTGATCTGATTTCAAATTTAAATTTGCAGCCTTGTCAATCCCACCAAAGAAGGTCCCTTTTTGCTTCTCTAACCCGACCCAACTCTTCAGATTGTTCAGGTTTTAGAACCCCAAAACTAAAAAAGGTTTGAAAGCAAAAGGTGGGGGCAGTTATCCCAATAGAGATCTTTCAATGAGTACCAGAAAGACCAAGCTCGTTGCACTATTTGCTGTAGTGCTTCCATCAAAGTAACTTCTCAGCTGACCAGTACTGAGTATAATTTGCAACAAGATGTTGGATAAAGATTTCACTTTCTGTAATTAGATCCAGTTTCTATCAATATATAACAAGATGCTTCAGTTTAACTTGCAACAAGATTTACACTTTCTTTAAAAACCTTGCAGCATGCTTTTATGAACAAAAGGGTCATGCTAGTTTGAGTTTAATTTGCAGCAAGATGTTTGATGGCCACTTCCATTTGCCTGAGCTAGTTAGAAAAATGTAGGATAATGAGAATAGCTAGCCCCAAGAAAAATAGATTAGCATGATCTGTCTTTGTACATGCAATCAGTGTTGGGATCTATCAATACAAGGCAAAAGTAACTAAAGCAGTGAAAATGAAATCAAAAGCAGATGACAAACTTTGATTGAAACTTCTTCATTCTAGTGGGAGAAACATTTATTTGTGTGAAAGGCATGGTGATATAGTAAATAAACAAACTAAAGACAGAAATGATTTTTTATTATATGAAAAAAAATCAGGCAATACAGAACACTAATCAACTGATAGTTAAACATCCATAATAGAAGAACACTACAATTATACCCTAGTTGAAATGAAAGAATAATATTCCAAGTCTAGTCAATTGAAATCCTTTAGTCGCTTTTTGAGCATGTCCATTGATTTCTTTTTAGCAGTTTGCTTTGTGTTTTTATTTGAAAGACTTCCAAAGATTCCATCTGCAGAATCCTTGAATTTTTCACAAATGGATGCTACCCTCTTATAATCCAGTGCATAGTAATTTTTCTCCCTTATAACAGGATTCATGAAGTTCTCAGGCTGACTACTTGACAGAAGATTGATTAACTGTCGTGCTTCTATCAGACAGCTCTTAAAACCACCTCCTGCATAAGTTTCACACAGACCGGAAGAATAAAACCGGTCATCTGCAAAATTCTCCAACATTTTAACATCATTGTTGATATTCATAACTGCATTTGCATTAAACCTTTTGATATTATCACTAAGGAAAGCTCCCACAATTGTGTTGGAAATATGCTCAAGTGCACTGGTCCCAACCATGTACATAGCATCTAGGGGTAAAATCTGTTGTGCTGTGGACATAAGTGAATCTAGGTAAAATATCACTTCATTTATGTAGTCATTTCCACTTGTCTTTGTCTCCTCTGTAGTCCAGTTGATACATTCTATAAGATTCATATACTCACCTAACTTTGTGTTGACCAAACTCAGCAGAGTAATATAAGCTGCATCCCTCGAAGTTTTCAGTAATACCTTTGCAGTCAAATTAGATTGGGGCTTCTCAGCTGTTCGAACGGGTATGCAACACTGATGAGCTGCATGTCGAAGGAAAAAATCACAAGCTCTTTCAAGAACAGTTATGTTTGCAGCAAGCTGCATGGCCTGAGACACAGAGATACTTGCACTATTGATGATGTCAAGCAAAGATTCATTCAATACTTCAATCAGGAGCTTGTCCAAATACTTCCTCACAATATCAAAGAAACCGCTACGTGGACCATAAGATAAGTAATCAACAGAGCCTTTGATGAAGGATCTCACAATGCGACAAGCATCAGGTACCATGGAGGAGAATGATGCAACATATGGAAAAGCAGGCATAATATCTGATGTTTGAAGATTATATGACAGAACATTATTCTCATAATCAGAATCCTTTTTTATCACCATCTGCTCATATGTGTCACTGCCAAGAATCTCAACGATTTGCTTCCGACATTCTTCCAAAAGAAGAATATGGTATTTGTCACGGCTATTATCAAGCACATCAAGAAGTTGGCCAATGTCATATCCATATTGTCTAAGAGTAGACCCAAGAAGTGTAACATAATCCTTAACCAGGAGAAGATGCGTGGCAGATTTCATATGGGAGAATTGCACCTCTAACATTGATGTTACTTTTGCTAAAGCAGTTTCCCACATAGTTTCAACCTGATCAGGCTCTAGAAGCCCACCACCAGTCCTCAGGACCCTATCTTCCACTATGAAATACCCAGCAATTTGAGCCAAAAATGTCTGATAATACTCAATAAAGGGTTGCATTGAAGATATCTCCAAATCTGAATTCAGTTGTAACAATCTATTCTTGTAGTAATATTCATGAAACTGCTCTAGGATCCCAAGGCAACTATGAATATGACAAGCACGATAGAGGGGTGTGAGATCAAATTTCATGGCAGAATCTTCATCTTCTTCAACCACCAAATTGTAAGTTTGATCACCAACTACTGAAATATTCAATCCTTCAGACCTTCTCTTCCTTTCCAGCATTTCCTCATCCCTCTGGCGATTCGATGCAGCACGACCAATTGCCGTTTGCCCAATTATTTTACAAGAACTTCGAATTTGTACCATCCATTCATTAACTTGGCTGCATACTTTCTTCTCGATGTGTGACTTTATGGAAGGAATTCTTTTCTCTATCACCTTTTTGAGAGCCTTGGCAGGAATATTCTCTATGTAATTCTTCTCAAGCAAATCAACAGTTTTCAATGCAGGATAAAACTCGCCTTCAGAAATATGATTGTTGCACTTCACACACAGCTCCAGCACTTTCATACAGTTCTTTGACATTTTTATAGCTTCAGTCACATTCTTCTTCACTGTATATGATACAAAAAGCTCCTCAAGCTTCACAAGAAGGGTGCTGCCAACCTGCTGCAACTTGAAATTGTCACTTTGGAGTTCACTCTTGAGCTCTTCAGCATCAACTAACACACCACGAAGTTCATCAACTGCAAGGATGAATTCCTCATAGTGAGTCTTGCACATTGCCTCAATTTCAGCTTCCTTTTTCTTCACCACAAAATCCAGTTGGCGTAGGAGCCCCATTGGGCGCCCCATTTCGAAGGCATGCCTCACAAGAGGACTAATGTCATCTCCATTGGCAACCAGAGTAGCCAGAACCAAGTCTTCTCCTTCATCACCATTCTCTACATCAACTCTCCTTTTTGTTTTCACATCCATTGTTCCTTAACTCCCTCAATCTGAAAACATATTTCTCTTGTCACAACCTCATTGTATTACACCAATTCTTATGCAACCAACCTCTCAAGAAATATTAAAAAAAATGTTACGTTTAGGATTCAAATTGACCAAAACAAATGGTATGCACAAAGCAAAATTGAGGATTTGACTAAAATTACAAATCTTGGCAATGCACTACGAAATTTATTGGAATTATTCATTACCCATATTATCATCAACATCAAATTTTAGTTGTAATCGGAGAACAACAACATGTGTTGTCTATATGAATGATAAGTAGATGATGGGAGATTGGGAAATTAGAAAGAGAGATTCAGAAAAAGGTGAAGGAGAAATTGGTGTACCTGATGGCGGTGACGAAGAAAATGACAGGAGAAGTGGAGTGGGTGGTGGGAGAGAAGAGGAGACAGTCGGGTGAGGTTAGCAGCATACGTAACAGTCTCTTTGTGTTTGTAATCATGCATGGCAATGCCACCGATCCAGTCTTACGTTATGATTAAGTTTTAACCTTTTTTAGAGACGGCTTTCCATGATAAGCGTTGGAGAGAAGGAATTTTTAAGAAAATAATATTTAAAAAAAATATATTATTATTATTATTATTTCTTTAAGAATGTTCCAAATTTTCAATTGTTTTTTTGGAGGTTTGAGTCATGGATCTTATTATATTATTGTAAAATAGTAAAACTAAACAAATTTAAGATGTTGATTGAAAAATGGAGAGGTGTTGCTCTATGATTAATTATCTTAAAACATGAACGTTGGATAAAATATCGAACCCTTAGGTAAACTATTGAGTTTTAATAAATATTTCTTTAACCATTTAAATGCTTTACTTTCATTTGTTAGGTGTTGCCAACTTTATTATTTTGTTGGTGTAAGTTTTATAATTTTTATGTATATTTAGATTTCATTAATCAGATCCTTTTAAAATTATTCTAGTGATTATGCATGTTATTTAAAATAGTTACTGGTAAACAGATATACACTTTTACCAATATATATATATATATATATATATATATATATATATATATATATATATATATATATATATATATATATATATATATATAAAAAAAAATATATATATA
>Ga0123342_1008769_pt1 | contig 12513 bp, 10 predicted proteins | sample Turbeawhitnodule_FD_89960 | JGI IMG/M metagenome (GOLD analysis project Ga0123342, IMG submission 89960) | Root nodule microbial communities of legume samples collected from Mexico - Turtle bean Mexico white nodule | ecosystem: Host-associated > Plants > Roots > Nodule | place: Mexico: Nepantla... | reverse complement strand
TATATGTTTATTATTGTTGTATGGTTTTTAAGATCTTTAGTTATTTATATAAATAGTATTTCATTGTATTTATATTTCATCATGTTTTATTTGTATTATATTACATTTTAATTTAATTTATATGATAAAAGGTGACTTCAAAATTTATTATGATTTTTCCTACAATATGTTTATGGAAGAAACACACATTTACTGATAATTTTTTGCAATAATTGTACTTGGTATAATATAATGAATTATTTTTTTAATTGCAATAATTTTTCTGAGAGATAGCATGAGGTTGGTGAAGAGGACTTCATTTTCACTGTAAATACGTTATGTGAACATAATATTAGATAATTGTTTATACAATGTATTTGTTCAAATTATTGTATTGTAATGTAATTATTATGACAAAAAATTATTTATTAATTTTTACTTATTTATGTTATGTTATATTAAATCCATTAATATAAAAAAAAAATATGTAAACTTGCACTATATTTAATTTCATTTGATCAACTTTATAATTTATATATATATATATATAAATAAAATTATTAATTTTAATATTAATATTTATATATAAAATATTGAAAAACTCCCAATGCACTGGTCAACGTATTAGTTCTATGATAAAAAAGAAAGTAGAACACACTTGAAGATTCCAGTAATTTAAGAAAAAATATTCAAACAGTCAAAACACAAATCGACAGTTAAATCAACTAAGATGTTATCTTTTTCATCTGATAAAACTTGTTAAACCTAAAATATCCACAAAATAAATTAACTTATTTTAGTAACGTTACCTAAAATAATCGTTTGTACCGTATATTATATTTTATTTCCATCACACTTCTAAAATAAAATGTCTCACTTATCCCTTATTTAATATTATGCTATTTATTTTAACGATGCCGCGCGCGGTAAAAGAGTCAAATCGTTAGAAAAAATTTATTTTAAATTTTATAAGATTTTAAAATTAACAAAAAAAGTTAAAATTTTAACTACACGAAAATATTTTATTAGTAAAATAAAAGTGAAATTTATATACAAATATACAAATAATCTAACATATATTTTTAATCTTATTTTTGCATTTATCAACTAACGTGATAACTAAATTTATTAAAAATATTTCTATTCATTGAGTTCACATATTAGTTTTCAGCTTTCCGTTGAAAATTATGTATGCTGAATTGTAATGTGTGTACGGATATATGCTCTTTGCTAAACATTTGATTAGTTTTATGTTATTTTCCACTTGCTTCTATACCAAACATGTTATCTCTTACTGTTAATTTTTTTCATGTAAAGAATTTCCCAACATGATATTGTCAAAGAAAGATTAAATGTCCAAACAACAGAAACTTCTAATTTTTTTTTTCATGGTTACTAAAACTTGTAATCTAATTTTTCTTTTTGGTCCACACCATTTTTCCGCGTTTCAAATGCTGCACATATAAGTCCGTTTTCATGTATGAATATGTCAACTTGATCAGACAAAAGTTGTATTTTGATTGTTGAAATATGAAAATTTTCTCAAACATTACATAACGAATCAAATTTGAAGAGTTCTTCCTAGAACTAACTGTGTATAAAGGCTTTTTTCTGCACTTCCCAACTTTACTTTGCATCTCCAGAGGCTAAAAAATTATACTTTCCCACAAGTTTCACACAAAGATGTAGCTTTTATTGAAAGGAGATGGAAATACAGATAATGGGGTCTCTCTTGTTGTGGGGTTCTCCCTAGTAACAGTTGTGATTTGTGGTTGAGATCCTCTTGGTGGAGAAGTATGAAGAACAGAGGTCAGAAGTACCTCTCTTCGAACATTTTCTTGCTCCTGTGATATTCTTAGTGCACGAAGTGCTGTTAGGTATAAAGCAGAAGCTAGGAAAACCGTGGTTAAAGCAAACACCCCTGCAGCACAGAACAACCCTTCTCTAATACTAAGGCAACTGGGTTTAGGCTTCCACCAATTCTTCAGATGCCCTGACTCTACACTCACTCCTGCTAACAACAGAATCTCCCCAACTGCAAAGCAAATCCTACAAAACATGGCCAAACGAATATTCATATTGTTGGCTCAATCTTCACAGCATAAATTTATGTGGATTAATATCAGTGAACTTTCCATTTAATTTCAGAAAACAGATAAATTATACTGAAAAAAGACAGAAATCATTAATCATGATTACAGTTTTTTCAATTTGCAAGAACGAGTTGTAGAAATTGGTCAAGACTATAAATATGTGGTGGTACCATAGGACCATGAATTGAAATAAGGAACTATTTGTTGTCTAATAGGTGGAAAAGTAACAAGTTGCGACTTTTTTCTTACCAAGTTGTAACGAAGAAGAACCCAGCTTGCCATGTTAATGACTTTGCAGAAGCAGATTCGGGATCCAAGGCGAGTAAAGCAGGAGATGAATTACTAACTGCTATCAACATGTAACTGTGCTCAACCAAGATGGCAAATGCTAGTCCAATGAAAGCAAAAGAAGCGCATAGCAATGGCATTTTCCCACTACCACTGTAAACACATTCTGATTTACTTCCCTTTCCATTTTCATCTGTGCTCATCCACATCACCTGCCATATCAACTCCACAAGATTACAAACAATGCTCATTTCTTTTTATTGTCTCTGGGATATCTGACAGATACGTAATTTTCAAACATGTTATTAACAAAACCAGTACCTTCGAACGTGTGGCTTCTGCTATGAGACACAGAATGAAGCAGAATAGCCCCAATAGTATTGTGAGAGCCATGAGAAAGACACCTGTTTTGCTACTCAAATCTGTTTTTCTTCTCCTTGGTTCAAGGTCAGCATGTGTGACTGCCATTATTGTTTGGGTTGATGAGAAACACAATTCACACAACAGATTTTTATGTTTGGAGTTAAATTTTTTATGTTATGCAAAAAATATTGAAAAGAATAAAAAACAGAATTGCTTGGAACAAAGGTTACTTAAAGGCCAGAGATTCCCATCTTGTGGGATTTGATACCATGGCATTCACACAAGGGACATTGCATAATTTAGTTATAAGCACTAAAAGGGTAGCTTTGAAGGGTACTGTTTGATGAGGATAAAGCTTGTGCTCATGAATACCAGAATCTTTACTCTCCCAAAGTATACAAGCCTTTCAGTCAATTCAGAGTTTGTAAATTTTTACAAAAGTCAGAGAACATTTATGCATGCATTGCCCTTAAAAGGTATTGCCAAGTACTACATATGAACACTGCTAAATCATTTTCTGATTCTGCTTCTAAGATTAATATGCTTTATTTGCAACCCTGGCATAAAAGTAAGGTTGTTTCTCTGGTCATCCAATGATACCATTGAATCTAGTCACTGACATAGCCTCTTATGTCTTGGAAATTAAGATTAAAAGCAATGATAATCGAACACTCTTGATCAATTCTCTCTTATCTCCTTACTATCAAGTTATATCATCTATTATACATATATTTTTGTATTTATTTATTGATCACTAGATGTTGAATAGTATACAAGGTGTTCAAATTTGATTTTTGTAAGATGGATGTGTATTTGAGTCTCTGCAAATCCCTTAGTAGAGATTGAACAATATTCACAGTGATTTTCACTATACAGTTCAAAGTAACATCCACAGAAATACCCTTTTATCTCATAGAGAGAAAATGAGAAGTAAAAAACAAAACTGAATGCTAAATGAAAAAAGGTTTGACGAAGAAATATTTCTGTAAAGAAGAGGAGTATAGAACAAGACTGAGCAGTTAGGACTTCCTGGAAAGAAGATATCTTTCTGCAAATGTTGGTTAAAATTAAAAAAATAGAAAGTTAAATGATTCTTTGTTTGAGATTTGAGATAAAGAAATATGAGATGGACGGCTTATTATCCTTTTCTAGAGATTTATCTTCTTTGTGGAGGAAGGCTTAAAGTGCAGGGCATAAGTACAAAATTTAAAGAAGGAATTTTACAAGGTGGAATAAAACATGTTTAGATGAGCTTTTTTTAATAACTTTTCAAAATAAGTAAGAAGGAAATAATATTTATTTATTTATAAATTAAAATTTACTTAAACATAACTTAATATGTAAAATATTTTTAATTTATAAAAATATCTAATGATTATTATAAAAAAAAGTCTTCCATCCACCGTGGATAAAAAGCTATGCTAAATGCTAATAGATATGAAAGGAATAAATTGATAAATGAACTTATGAAATGGTGAGTTGCCAAAAGAAATTAAAATAAATCCTAATTTTAAAACATTAAGAATATAATTCCTTCTGCAATATTAGTTAAACAAAAATTGTTTTGAAAAAATTATTACAAAATTTCTAAGTATTTTAATTTTAAAAGTCATTGTGTAATTAAAATAGTGTTGCCTGAGATAAATTATATATACGAGTCCAAACACACGATGCCATGTGTGTTCATTTTTTACTGTAACAACAAATATGTACTTAAAAAATTAATTATTATAATAATTATTTAAATAAAAATATTAAAACACATATATAAACTAGTTGTATTTTATGATTTTTTATAATATTTTTTATTTTTTTAGTACAGTAACTAATACAATTAATTATGTTTGTGATGATAAAATCTCTAACACCATGCAAGGTAGAAAGATACGAGATTTCACCATATTTTATTCAATTTTTACTCTAACGATAAAATTTATTTTGCGATCTTAAAGTAACATTTTATAAGACCCACAATAAAGTTTTTTAGTTGGAGAGATTTTTTTTATCATTTTAAAGATCTTGTGTTTTATGGAATATTTCTTTTTATGGTGGAGATTCTCTTTCTTTTTAGTGTTAGATTTTGTAAAAAGATATATTTTATATTTAAGATTAATGTTAAAAATTTACACTAAAAACGTTTTAAGATTAATTGTGACCAATCAAAATTTATATTTAGAGTAAATTCTTTTTTTTCCTTAAAATCTCTCTATGTTTTTTTTGTCCTAGTTCTACTTGTAAATATTTTAAAGATTCTGAGATGCAAGGACATAAAAAGGTACTAAGGTAATTGATTCAACTTCTTATTAGTATTTTAGTTGTTTCGGTGATATATTCCTAAGTTTATTTTCTTAGCTTTTTGAATGCTGATGTATATTAAAGTTTCTTACCATTCTAAAATTGTTTTATTTGGTCTACAAACTATCCTCAAATAAAGAGAATTAATTTCATCAATGAAAATAATTTATTTTCAATAAAAAATTTATAATTGTAAGGACAAAAAAAATAATCTTAAAATAAAAATGATAAAATTAAAATGACATAAAAATATTTTATTATTAAAGTTAAAATAACATATAAATAGACATTCAATTATTCAACTTTCATCTTAAAAGAAACAACATATCTCTAAAAACTCTTTTTTTTCTCTTTCCTTTACTTCTTCTCTAAGATTTTGATATCCCCGCTCATCAGTTTGACGATCGGAGTCCGCCATCAAACTCCTGACAGTGAATACTACAATATTGCCTGATCAGAATCTTTAACAGAGTAAACTCATTTTTACTCTTCTCTTTGAGTCAAATTTTGAACTTGTTAGGTTTGTCTTTGCATAGGCTTTGCATGTGACCCTTTTAGCATCACGTCTAATCTTTGTTAGCTCAGGGTCCTAAGTGATATAGTTAGATTTTTTATCAGAACTTTGTGGTGCAGGTTAAGTTATCTTTAAGCTTTTTGGTAGATTTGGAGCTCTTAGTGAGTATCTACTCAAGCTTACGTAAGGGAAGTTAGTTTAAATTTTCAATAGAATCCTAGGCTAGAATATCTGGATGTGGAGGTGACGTGGTCACCAGTTTCAAAATATTTTTTGCAGGATTGATTGTTTGAGTAATGCATTTTTTTTATCAGCAATAAACAATGAATAAATGTGAGCCACTTAAGGGGTGGTTCAACCCATATACAAAGAACACAACCATTAACCTATTCCTCACGACTCATCCCCACCAACACCTAAAAACCACTTCTTAAAAACCAACAAGAAAAGCCTACAACACTCCCTCTTACTCCCAGCAAAAACTCATGACATCATCTCCATACAGGCCAAAGGGTCAATACACCAAGCAGAGAAACGCATCCTGCGACTTGGAGGTAACCCAAGACCAAGCCTTCAGTTGCACCAAGGCAAACACTTCCAAAACATCTTTTACACCCCCATTAAATATTACTTTGTTTATATGCTTTCAAATCTCGTTGACAATTGCGATCCAAATCGCCCCCCAAATCTCATTTACCGAAGCGGACGCATTACAAATCCTAAACTGGGAAAAATTTAACAAAGGAATATGGAACGTGCTTTGCACTCCCAACCATGCACAACAAAGGTTCCACAAAAGCCACACAAATCTACACTCAAAGAATAGATGTGAACAAGAATCCTCCTCCGACCCGCAGAAAATGCACACTGAACTTACAACCCTGATCCCGCATTTTTCCAAATTAACCTTGGTAGCCAACTTATCTTCCAACACCCTCCAAACAGTAACTTGTGCCGCAGGTACAACTCTACACTTCCAGAACTTCATAAACTCCTTGTTTCTCTCCCCAACTCGACTCCCCCGAAGACGAAGATACCCATTTAACCGTATACCCTTCCTTCTCCCCTTCCTTCCACTCCCAACTATCTTCCTTCCCCGACCTCAAGCTCACTCCCTGAATTTCCTGAGACAGAAGATACACTAAATTCTTTTCCCACTCAAAAATATTCATTCTCCAACCAAAATTCCAAACCTGGAGATTGTTGTTCCAAAACCCTATTCTGCTACCGTAGATGCTTTTGAGACACTTAATGAAAACAACCTCGGAAAAACACTTTTCAACGCTCCCTACCCACCCAATTGTCTTCCTAGAACCGAACTTCCTTCCCATTACCCACCTTCCAAACTAAGGCTTCTTCAAAATTCCGACCCCACCCTTCTAAATTCTGAACCTCCCTTAAATCTTTCCACCACAGGGAATCCTTACTACCTCCCCTACCCTCTCTCAAGCTTATCCAACCCCCGTACTTGGAATCAATTACCTCCTTCCACAGATCACCCTTATCCAACCCCAACCGTCAAATCCATTTACCAAGTAAAGCCATATTAAAAATCCTTAAATCAATGACACTAAGCCGTCATCCTCTCAAGCTTCACACACCTTTTTCCAAGAAACCCACACTACCTTTCTTCCATCAGAACCCCACCCCCACAGGAAATTTCTTTGAATACTCACTATCTCGTTTGCCACCCCAGCAAGCATTTTAAAAAGAGATAGATAAAATAATGGAATAGATGAGAGCACCGACTTAATCAGGAAAATCCTCCCTGCCAAAGACAACAACCTACCTTTCCATCTACTCAGTCTTCTCTTCATTCTATCTACCACCCTAGCCCAAAACTCCATTTTCTTATGACTCCCTCCAATCGGCAAACCCAGATAAACAAAAGGAAAAACTATCACTTCATAATTAAGAATTGTCGCAAACCGCTGAATCATTATTTGCTCTACCCCCAAACCTCCTACCTTGCTCTTCATAAAATTCACCTTAACCCATACGCGAGTTCAAAGCAATTCAAAGCCGCCTTTATATTGAAAATACTTTTAACATTAGCTGCACAGAAGAAAATAGTATCATCAGCATACTGCAACATGCTTACCTTCACCTTCTCTCCCCCAACCTCCAGACTATCTATCAACTTTCTCTTCGTTACCATTCTAAACACACCTGTCAATCCTTCTGCCACAATAAGGAATAAAAAAGGAGCTAACGGATTGCCTTGACGAAGTCCCTTTTTTGGGAAGAACTCCTTAGACGGACTACCATTCACTAGCACAGACACCGAAGCGGACTCCAAGCACCCTTTAATCCAACCAATCCATTTGCCACAGAAGCCAACCCTTTCTAACATGTAATATAAGAACTCACATCTTACTGAGTCTTACACCTTTTCAAAATCGGCTTTAAAAACAACACAACTTTTCTTCCTTCTCTTCATCTCTTCCAAGACTTCGTTGGCGACTAACACACTATCCAACAATCCCCTCCCCTGCTGAAAAGCAGACTGTCTAACATCAATGACTTTACTAATTACCTTTTTTAACCGCAACGACAGAGCCTTTGAAATAATTTTGTACAAACATCCGACCAAAGAAATAGGCCTAAACTCCCCAAGCTGCAGAGGATTTTCAGTTTTTGGGATCAAGCATAGAAAAGACGCATTTGAACCCCGAGGCCATTTTCAGAAGGATTTGAAATCCTTTACTGCTACCATAATATTCGCTTTAATGAGTTCCCAACTAAACTTTATAAAATCCATATTAAAGCCGTCAGGATCAGGGCTCTTCGAACTATTACAACTCCACACCGCTTCCTTAATTTCCTCTACAGAAAAAGATCCAACCAACATCTGATTATCCTCCTCAGAGATGGAATTAAAACGAACATTATCCAACCTGACCGACAACTCTTCATTCCCAACAAACCTAGCTTCTAAAAATTCTCTGACCTTATCCTTAACTACATCCTTATCCTCACTCCACCGACCGTTCTTGAAAACCCCATGTAATTCGTTCTTAGCTCTCCTCCATTTAATAGAAGAATGAAAGAATTTTGTATTAAGATCACCTTGCTTCAACCATTTTAGCCTTGCTTTCTGCTTCGCCACTGCCTCTTGCTTAAATAAATTTTTGTTTAGGTCAGCTAGTAAAGACTTTCTTTCCTCCCTCTCTTGCTCATTAAGATCCAGATCATCATCTCTTGCGTCCAACTCTCTGATCCTTTTTAGCAACCCATCCCCCTCCTTAATCACATCCCTAAAAACCTCCCTATTCCAAACTTTTAGATAAACTTTGAGTTTCTTCAATTTTTCTTTGAAGATATATATCCCTCCACCTTGTACCTCATACTTGGGCCAACTTTCTTTCAAAAACTCCTTAAATCTGCTATCACTCTGCCAAACATCCAGACTCCTAAACGGTTTTGGGCCCCAATCAACATTCTCACTTTTAACGATGATCGCACAATGATCAGACACCGATTTACTTAACACATGTTGTTTACTATGCGACCATACTTCAACCCATTCCTTTGACACGAGATCCCTGTCGATCCTGCTCTTCACTAAATCATTTGGTTTATACCACGTAAACTTCCTATCAATCATCAGAATATCATCCAATTCTTCTTTCTCAATAAAGTTATTAAAGCCAACAATTTCACTACCGTAATCAGATACAGATAACAAATTTTTCCTCTCCTCCCTTCTTCTGATAGAATTAAAGTCGCCCACTACGCACCAAGCCTTAGTCACTTGTAACACCCTAAAGTTACTGATCTCCTCCCAAACCTCCTTCTTCTCCCGTAAAGACCCAGAACAATAAACAGTTACTATTGTGACCGGGACCTTCGTCCCAAGCTTCCAAATCCCTTTGATGATAAAATAGTTTCTACCATTACAGAACCTCGACATCTGAAAACATTTTTTCCTCCAAATCGTAATAATCCCCCTGACGTTATTAATTGCACTGTTCTCAACCCATTTTATATCATTAGAGCCCACAACGTAAGAACATTCTCCCTGCTAAACATCGAACATTTAGTCTCTTAAATACACACCATATCCGTCTGCTCCTTACTAATCAAAGTTCTTAGGTACTTTCTCTTTACAGCGCCATATTGTTTGAAATAAAATGTGAAATTTTATATATGGTAGATGTTATAACATCATATTGTTTGTTTTTTTTTTAATAAGTAAATGGATGTATTTAAATAGTTTGATGAATCACTTAAAGGATAATATCGTTGAGTATTGGTTGTTTGATGTTGATTTAGAGTAATTCTAGCAGGGACTTTGTAACTTTGGTTTAGTATATTTGATAAGATATTAAGTATTCTCGGGTCAATTTTTGCTCAAATAAGATAGGATCTCGTTCAAGCAAATTAAATTTTGAGGTACTTTCTGGTCCATTTTCGGTCAAACGAGATGAGATTTCTTTAAAGCAAAAATGGGGAAAACTTTGGAGTGATCGTTGGTTAATTTTCATTCAAACTAAAGATTTTCGCTTAAGCCAAATTTTTTTCTAAAAAAAAAAACTTAAAATTTTTATTTTTGCTTTAGAAAGCCTAGTGTATGATTGCTTATTGTTTTTAAGTAGAAATTATACATTTTATTTAAAAGTATGATTAAATGAAATTAGTTATATGTTTAAGTGAATTTTGATATATGTTTGGATGATTTAGAAAGTTTAAAATATGATGTGATTGAATGGTGCATTAATGTGTTAAATGATGTATGTAATGAGGTGAAAGTGTGATTAAGACATAGTATTTTCAGGAAAGGAAATATTTGTTGAGATTGTTATTACAGTGTATTGATTTGTGAGTGTCCTGTGAATGAGACGATTCTGACTCTACTGGTATAATGGAATCACATAGATAAAGTTATTCAGTTGGTGAGAGTCAAAGGAGGTTCATTTTGCTGAGTCTAAGGTTTGGAAGAACTTACCAGAGAAGATCAAAAGCATATCATATGAGATGATGAGATATTGAGATGATTATGCGCATGATTGTGTGGATTTCACACCGAGTAGTATGACAGGTGCAAGTCTCTGGATTCTAATTTCAATACGCGAGTCTTCCGGAAGTAGAGTCAAGTATGTGTTGTGAGTCAGTAGAAGTCTAACATGAGAAAGATGAATTGTGAATTTTGATAGACACTTGATGATTATGTGGAAATGCATGATAATTGATGGATTTATGTGAATATTTAATGTTATATTTATATTAGAAGTTTTAAAAATAGTTAACTTACCATTTGTTTTTTTGTAATTGATTTCCTTAATTTGTGATGATCGTGTATTTCCTTAAAATTTCTATGAAGAAGGATATATTTTGAAACATTGTATGAATGAGTTATCGTTATTAGATGTGGGAAAATATAGGGTTACAATAATAAGTTATTGAAAAATTGATTTAATATCCTTTTGATAGTTAAATTTTTTGTTTTGAAATACTTGTATAATTGGTGAGTGTAGGTTTTAATATAGCTTAGGGTTTTGTTTAGTCCATTTGAGGAGGCATAATTATTTGAAGATGAGATGTGAATAAATTATAAAGATGTATTAGAAACTTAAAAATGTATAAAATTGAATTTAAGAGTCTAGAAGTAGATGAGTGTAAGAGCTATTTGAAAAAATTGGTTTCCAAAATATAATGGGTTAAACTTCTTTAATGTTGTTTTAAATTGTTTAAAAAAATTGTAGTAGTTTGTGTACACAGATTAAAATATTTTAAACAAAAATATTTAATAAATCAGTAAGTTTTTTAATTTCAAACCATTTACAAATTGTAGTTGTTATAATCTCACAAAATAATTAATCAAAATTCAAAATAAATTGTGATACAAAAATGATAATTAAGTTGTAATTAACAATAATTATTAACGAATTGGTTTTAATTTTGATAGCTTCAGTATAAAATGGTTACAATGTCTGCTAATAAGAAATTGCCATAGATATGCATGAAAATGAATTGAAAAAGTTGAATGGCAATGTAGAATGTGCATGAAAAATCAATGATTACATAACAGCGTAAAAATATTTATACGCTCGGTTCTAGTTAAAACCTGATGAGTATAGTTTGTACAATATGCATAAATACAACAAAACTATAAGTTAATGTAAAAAAACTTAATAATCAAACATAAAATAAAAGATAAAAACCATAATGTAATTTTATTAGAAGAAAAATAAAATTCATGTGTCTATAAGTATAAGTAAATCAGAATTAAGATTTTTTTGGTGTGTAAATTTCTTTTATTTTCTTTTATCAGAAAAAAATATATATTTAAGAATGTTCCAATTCTTCTAAAAAAAATTATAATTATTGTATTAAAAAAAACCCTAAAAAACCCCAAAAAATAAAAAATAAAAAACCCAACAACCAGCTGGTATATACCCCAAAGGAAGGACCTAACACCAAATTGGTGTGTAAATAAACGTGCTTCTTTTAGAGTTGTCTTTGGTACATACCAATACCAATGATGTTTGGGTCAATCGATTTGGAAAGAGGGAGGAAGTTATTTTGATTGGATTAGGGAGTGGAAATGAGGGAGTGCATTTGAGATGATTTGAATAGAAAGTGTAAAGAAAGTTAGAGTGTTTGGATTAAGGGCTTGTTTGCTTCCAGGCGTGGTACTGTTGTCGACGACGGAAGTCACAACACCACCCCATTTGGATCCATGTTGGAGAAAGGGGAGTGAATTTCGGTTCTCCCTTGAGATGAAGAGAAAGTTGAGCTGAGGAGAGCGAGTGCCACATCATTCATAGGAAGTTACGTTGGTGCCCTTGCTTTTGTGCTGAACAGTGCCCCTGCATGCATGCCACATGAAAGCATCATATTCCTGACTTGGCTCAGGAATCGTTTGACCGTGTGAAAGTGTGAAAGCTGAGTGAATGCAGTGGGTGAGGTAGGTGTGGAATGAAGCTGGTTAAATGCTATATAAAACGATGCATGAAGCTGGTTCCTCCATTCACAGAT
>Ga0123342_1008768_pt1 | contig 12513 bp, 14 predicted proteins | sample Turbeawhitnodule_FD_89960 | JGI IMG/M metagenome (GOLD analysis project Ga0123342, IMG submission 89960) | Root nodule microbial communities of legume samples collected from Mexico - Turtle bean Mexico white nodule | ecosystem: Host-associated > Plants > Roots > Nodule | place: Mexico: Nepantla... | reverse complement strand
TTAATAACTGGCGACTACACGAGCCCCCCGACTTCCTTCCCTTCTGCCAGCCAGGCGTCCCATCAACACGCCTATACAATAGCTTGATGCCACGTCATCACTTCCGACTACCAGGGCGGTACAGATAGCTCCCAAGGCAATTGATTAGAGGCGGGGGCGCATGAGTTGGCACCCAGAAAATCACCCCTTTCCGCAAATGCACTCCAAGAAGGAGGACTTACACAATGGATTATCCCTAAGTTGGGTTACAACGCTGTAAGGCCCTCCACGAAGAGTAACAATCAAGTCAGAAGAACACGTGGCAGCAAGCACTGAAAACATCAAGGCTTTCCTAAAAGTTCGCTAAGGTACGCGTTAATTCAGTTAAGTTTCGAATGTTTCAAGGCATGTTTTTATACACTTTCAATGCGCTTTAACGCGCTTTAAATGCGGGAGGTGTATAAAAAGGGGCCTTGGGACGTTTTAAAAGGATCGAGGTTTTAACCTAATTCTCACAGTTTACACAGAGTCACAAAAAACCCTAGTTGTTTCACGGCGCACCCACTGTGCGCACAGACAATTAGGGTAACACAGTACTAGCTATTCAATATTTCGACCACCTTCAGAGCATCCTTTCACGGTGTTCCGATACGGAGGTGTGTCCCTTTGATGTTTCTCGCTAGCTGACTTGATCGTCGGAGTGCAAACGGCCGCGAGGGCACCCCTTTGTTCACTTCTTTGCAGGTACTCACGACGGCGCAGAACGAAGGTGCCCTAGCTCGCGAGTAGAAGCCACACACGAAGACGTCCTAGTCAACTGGCGGGAACATTAACGTATCTCTACACTCATATTTGAATTCCACCTCCTACACCCATGATCCAAACTCCTTTTATGCAATGCAAAAGTTACACTGCAAACTACATTTAATTTTACAATGTTTTTGATAACATAGTAATTATCTAATTTTCGTAATTTTCCATTTTTAAAGACTTATAAACATACTTTTGTTATATTATATTGATTTTTTTGTCTAAATAATAAAGTATATTTTTAACTTAATCTCTTGCGGTCATTATTTTAGATTTATGAGTCTTCACAATAATATATTTAATAAATTAAAGGAATGAGATTTTAGAAATAAAATCTACATACTTGGTTCCATTTAGCATGTGCGCATAAAGTATAAAGAAATAGAAGTAGTTTTATAATTTGAAGGCCCAAACCGTTTTAAGAAGGAAAAGAACATTAAGAATAAAAAAAATAAAAATAAGGATAGAATGTCCAAACTTAGGATTGAAGAAAAGTGTCTGGTGGCGTTATGTTTCCTACATTAACGCATTCCCTTGAGTTTAGCGCGAAACTCTAAAGGTTCAAAAATGGGTGAAAGTGGAGGCACAGGAGGAGCATTTGTCTTGTCTGAGAGAGCAACCCATCCAAACCCCGGTGATCTGATCGTGATTGTCCTTGTCCTTGTCCTTGTTCGCTGTGAAGCACCGCTCTCTGACCCACCCGCGGAATCCGTTCACCCCGGAATCCGCCATGGAAGATGTATAGAATAATATCGACGCCGGCGTCTAAGTTCCGCCAATTCAGGCGACTCCGATCCCGACCGAAGACAACAACAGCGACAGACGAGGAGCACGCGTTTCAGATCCTATGGCGGCACCAGATACTGGACCCCGACAGCGACATCGTGGCGTATTGGAACAAGGTCTTCCTCGTGACAAGCCTCCTCGCCCTCTTCATCGACCCTCTCTACTTCTTCCTCCCCACCGTGGGTGGCCCCGCCTGCTTGCAGGCTGACCCCAGACTGAGCATTATCGTTACCATCCTCCGCTCCTTCGCTGACCTCTTCTACGTCCTCCACATGCTCATGAAGTTCCGCACCGCCTTCGTCGCTCCCAACTCTAGAATCTTCGGCCGTGGCGACCTCGTCATGGACTCCCGCGAAATTGCCATGCGTTACCTCAAGTCAGATTTCGTCATTGACCTCGCCGCCACCATCCCTCTCCCCCAGGCACGCACCCAAACACTCTTTTCTCTATGCTAACATTGAAAAATAATCCTACTTAACATCAACGTTGACTTGAAAATCGAATAATTTTAAAATTTTGTTTATTTTAATTTTTTATTACGAAAACATAATATGTTATTATTAAAAAGTATTGTAAAATGAAAGTGAGAAAAAAATAGTGTAAAATAAACTCTTTCTAACATATTATTTTCAATGCTATTATTTAATCAAAGTTAAAAGAGTACTGATACTTAACATCAAAATAATAATAATAATTTTATAATAAATATAACATTTTATTTCAAAAAGCAGGACAGTTATTGAATGATTTTTTTATTATTATTATAGTATCAAATAAACTTGACTCAAATTAAAATTTCATGTCACATAAAGAAATAATTGGATGGTTATCATCTAATTAGTGGATACACTAACACATATTTTAGTTTTTAAATTTCAGATAAAATGATGTGTATCAGAAAGGTTTGGATTAGATGTTAATATTGATTATAAACACAATTTATAGCAACACCAAAAAGCATAAGAAATTATATTTAAGTTTTGATTAGTAAAAGTTACAAATAATTTGTTACGTGATTTTAGTGTGTTTGTTCTTCAATTAAAGTGGAAGTTTAATTTCAATATATATATAAGAAAGTTTAAACTAAAAGGCAACGTGGGTTAATATAGTAAAATTCAATTGTAATAGAAAAAGGTAAGGAAGTGTGTATAAGTTGTGTTGATGAAGTGTGGATTGGTGGCGCCAATTTGGGGAACCAAATTGAGCATGATGAGTATTGATCTGGAAGAGTTCCAGGATTTTACAGTGTAATGCAGGAGTTGTAACGATTCTGTGCATTTTGCCTTGCAGATTGTGATTTGGTTGGTGATTCCAGCGAGCTCAAACGCAAGAACTGACCATGCCAACAACACTCTTGCTCTTTTTGTTCTTATTCAATATGTTCCTAGGCTGTTTCTTATCTTTCCTTTGAACCAGCGTATTCAGAAAACCACTGGCGTTATTGCCAAGACTCCCTGGATTGGAGCCGCATACAATCTTGTTCTCTACATGCTAGCCAGCCATGTAAGTAGAACCTACTAGCATGCATGCACCTTAATTTTGGTGTTCCTTTAACTCAATCAAATTTTAATTATCTTGGAACAGGTTACAGGAGCGACTTGGTATCTATCGTCAATAGGGAGGCAGTTTAACTGCTGGAAAACGCAGTGCCAAATAGAGAACAAATCACATACCCTCTCTTGCTTTTCAAGTTATCTTGATTGCAATAGTTTGGACCTCCCTGATAGGCAATACTGGCTAAACATCACCCGTGTAATCACCAAATGTGACGCCAAGAGCAAAATCAACATCAAATATAAATTTGGGATGTTCGCAGAGGCTTTCCTGGACGATGTTGTCACTTCCAATTTTAAGGAAAGATACTTCTACTGTCTTTGGTGGGGTTTGAGAAATCTAAGGTATGTTATCTTCATTTCCATATATATAAGGATCATACAATAATACATTTTTCTGTGAAAGTAAGCCTACAATAATCACTATCAAAAGCGCATTTCCTAATGTAATAATGAAAACACCAATGGATGATTCTATCAATACACCTTTCCACGAGAGATTTGTGCTTTTGTTCAAATTTCTATACAAGAAAGTTACAGAAGACATCATTTATCCTAGTAAAATCCTCATGTAGAGAGTGGACAAAAGGGTTTTCCTGCCATCACATGTTAATTTCCTTTGGCAGCTCATACGGACAGAACTTGGACACCACAACATATCTCCCTGAGACATTATTTTGCATCATCTTATGCATTGCTGGATTGGTTCTCTTTTCACTTTTGATTGGAAACATGGAGGTAAGACTAGGATAAACCATATTGATTTATGGAAGTAATACAAAAACTGATTTTGGTTAACGAGCATGTTTTTTTTTTCCTTTGTCAAAGACGTACTTGTCATCAATGACAGTTAGACTTGAAGAATGGAGGATTCGGAAAAGAGATACAGAGGAGTGGATGAGGCATCGCCAGTTACCACCACATTTGCAGGAACGTGTCCGTCGTTTTGTTCAATATAAATGGCTTGCAACAAGAGGAGTTAATGAAGAAGCCATACTGCTTTCGTTACCTTTGGATATTCGTCGAGAAATTCAACACCACTTGTGTCTTTCTCTTGTGCGGCGTGTATGTCTCTCTGTCCCATTCCTTGATATGCTGCTGCAAATATATAGCAATGCAAAGTGAATAAGCAGTTAAGAAAGAAAAATGCATGTAACATGATATTTTTATTAGTTGAGAAGAGAAACTCACCTAGTTGCACTGCACTTTTCCCTACAGATTAAAGACCATTACAGAGCTACTAATGATACAAAACTTGTTTTCTTAATATTTGTACAGGTCCCCTTCTTCTCTCAAATGGATGATCAACTTCTTGATGCAATTTGTGAACGCCTTGCGTCATCACTAAGCACTGAAGGCACCTACATATTTCGAGAGGGTGATCCGGTGGATGAAATGTTGTTTATCATCAGAGGGCAATTGGAGAGCTCCACCACCAACGGAGGAAGGTCTGGATTCTTCAATTGCATCAAACTCCGGCCTGGTGACTTTTGTGGAGAGGAATTGCTGACATGGGCCTTAATGCCAAACTCAACCCTCAACTTACCTTCTTCTACTCGTACTGTCAAAGCTCTTTCTGAAGTTGAAGCTTTTTCACTACAAGCAGAGGATCTGAAAAGTGTGGCAAGTCAGTTCAAGCGCCTTCACAGCAAGAAACTTCAGCATGCGTTTAGGTATTATTCCCATCAATGGAGGACATGGGGTGCTTGCTTCATACAAGCTGCTTGGAGACGACATCAGAAAAGAAAGGCAACAAGGGAGTTATCCCTGAAAGAGGGTCTCTACTACCTGTCTTTCCCTGAGACGGATGAAAGTGGACTTTTGGAGGATTATGAAATCGGGCAATCCTCAGGGAATGCGAAAAAGGTTCAGAATCTTGGTGCAACTGTCTTGGCCTCAAGGTTTGCTGCCAATACAAGGAAAGGGACTCATAAGCTACCGGATCCTGTGCCCCAATTATTCAAGCCAGACGAACCTGATTTTTCTCTTGACCATGAACTTTAGTGACCACAAGAACCAATCATCACCCCAAAAACGTATTAAACACTGGTTCAATAGGAAGTTTAATGACTTGGATGTAAATGGTACCGATAGAATAGTAACCCTGATCACATTTTTCTTAATTCTTTCTTTTATTTGCATTCATATGCACCAACTGTATCATTACGGAGGTACCCATGACAGATATTTAAAATTTAGAAAGAAAGTATAATAGAATCATGATCAATATTTATTTCACGGAAATAATAAACATTTCCTTTAGTCAGACATTTCATTTCTAGAATTTTAAATTCGACTTGTTGAGATAAGCCGACCAAGAACTTAGGTTCCCAACTTAGTCCCCCATTGGGAATGGCAACTAAACCCTTTATAGCCTCAATTTAGAAACAACATACCTTTATTTGGGGTCTCAAACCTCTTTTATAGCTTACTCATTTAAGAACTTTTATTCCCAAAAGTTCAATCTCAACCAAAAGCATACGTAAGAGAAAAAAAATATTTTGTTCATGGGCACCTTCACTCACGGTGCTACAACAGAAAAGAATCTTATGTACCTTTATTCTCGGGTGCTCTCTATTTATTAACAACTTTATCTTTTCAGGTAACAGCTTTATGCATATGTTTATTCAGTTAACAATATATTGACGCGTACACTTATCTATTAATATATATGTTTAACTAACAACCAATATATGACAAAACTTATTATTTTAATTATTCTCCATTGGGCTTACCAATATAACTGGGTCAAACTCATGACCCACCCTTTGGACCCAATAGCCGAGCTGACTTCCCCTGGAAAAAGATACATAACATATCCCTAACTCTACACGAAATAAAATAACCATAACATATCCCAAACTCTATAGAGATAAAAAAAAGCTTCCTTCCTCTCCTTTCCTTCCAGTCGGGGAGAGATCACATTCTATCCGGTAAATCCCCTCTTTTCTTGGATAGAATCTTTCTTTTAGGTATACCCACATGCCTATACCGAGGTCCTGAGATCCCGAACACTCTTGTCCGGTACAATATGAATATAGGTACAAATAATGCTATATTGTTTCGACAGGGGTATGAGAATGTAATGTGTATTTACATATATCTGGTGTCCAAGTAACAATTCTTCTTTTAAATTATTAAAATATTTTTAATTTATTAGATAATATAAAATAATTTATATTAATTATTTTTTGTCTTTAGTTTGATAACTAGTTTCAAAGACATCATTTGATTATTTATATTTTTTTTAATTATTTGATATTTATTTAACTAATATTTGTTACTCTTATTTACTATTTATATAATTCTATTTTTTTAATATTTGATTTTAAAAAAAATATGCATTATTTTATTAAATACTTGATAAGATGTTGTGATTTTTAATTTTTATAAAAAAATATTTAATTAATATTTAAAATTGTTCATGCTAAGGTTAGGAAGGCCTTCTCCACTGATCAATATTGGTCTTTGATCAATATTGGTCTTCGGTTCTGTGGGTGACAGTGGACATCTCTATGCAATCTTTGGTCTTAAGTAGGAACTCATGGGTACTTGCAAAAGACACTCCAACACTCAAGTTAGAGTTTGATCGTTGGTGGTTGGATGTGATAAATGCTAATAAATGTGTACCTTTACCTAGGTTGGAATGTTATTTATAAGATCGTTGTGAGCCTTCAATACTGGGTCTGGATTAGGGTGATTCATCGAGTTAATCTCGGCGTTAGGGTAACATTCCTTACCATGATTATGCTAATCATGTCATAGAAAGGGACGCTTGTTAAGCCCTTGAGAACTGGTTTCGGCCACATCATCTGATGGGTATGCGACCATGGGTACTGATGTGATGGAACCCCGAGAGATAGAGCAACCACTAAGCTAGCCCAACCCTTTAGAAGGATGATTAGAAGCATGACACATGACCCAGGGCTAGGTCAAGATCAATCCATAGCCATGCTTCAGAGCCTATTATTCCTCAAAGTATTACTAGGAGCAAAGCCCACATAATTGGAGTTAAGCACCAACTAGTTTCATTACTTTTAATTTCAGTAGATTATAGGATGTACTTAACATAAATTGGGCTTATGTCAAACCCAACTTACCCTAGCTTCTAGAAACCTCTTGATAGTCCTATGTTAACTCATTTTTACCCTAGATTCTAGAAGCTAGACCTAGCTTGGGCGGCACACTAGGCTTGACCTAGTTTCTAGAAGGCCTTAGTCTTGTTCGCCCCTCTCCCTTTCTCTCTTACCCTCCAAAACACTGCTTATCCATTATTTCCTTTTGTTCTTTTCAATTCGACAATCATCATAATCACTTTATTATTTTGTTTTCTCTTTTGCACTCTAGAAGAGAACTTTCACACTTACTTAACATTTTTGTTAAGTTCGTGTCTAGTGAAAATCTTCTTTGAGCTTCTCACCATATTCTGCTAATTCAAAAAGCTTAAACAAAAGTGAAACCACTAAAAAGTGTCAATCTAACAACTCACATCATGTGGTAATCAAAACAGGGTTTTAATTGTGCTTAATTTTTTCTGAGTTGATTTTCTTCTTTAAAATTTCAACACATTTTAATTATGCCTTTATCTTCCAACAATTTCAATTCCTCTTAACAATTCAGCATCTTTCAGTTCAGTCTTTAAATTCATTTTCATTTAAAATTTCATTTTTGATTCATTAAGCAATTTGAATTTTTCTTTTGAATTATTTGTGTCTTTTTTTTGCCTTACCTATTTTTCTTGAGTCTTTTGTTCTTAGTGTTTTAGGAGTCTTATATCTTGTTCTTGCCGGTTGACCTGGTCGTCGGTTGACTTCAAAGGCAAGCAGTGGCACCTCTTATTTCTGGTGAATTATGTGCTTCCCTTGGATGTTGGAAAACAGCTCCATTGAAACAGAGGGGACCCTACCTGTTGATTGCACTTCGACGATCAAGTCAGTTCAGGGCTTATAGAAACAATAAGTAAGTAAGTAGTTTCAGTCTTAGAAATGGTGTACCTTTACCAGGGATCTCAACTCCCTTTTATAGACTGCCTTTAGGTTACCTCACTGTAACAACCCTTCTCTTACCAGAGCCTTATCTCTAGTAAAAATAGGTTTGCTGGAGGACATTCTATTGTCACATAATCTTAATGCAACAACCGCACATAATCTTCCTCTTTGGAGTGAAAATCTTAACAGCATGGCCGCTAGGGTACTAACTCATGTACCAGCATTGCGGGGCACATCTATTACTGTAGGCGCCCTAGTCCTTACGTAGCATGCATGCAGCTTTCCCCTGAAAATCCTAACGCTTTTGGGCCTTGGCATCTTTAGGGGATATTTACTTGTGCTAGACCCGAATGTACTATACACACCACATGCGCTTTCATACTAACTAGGCCTTTCATACATATACGAGTTTAAACACACGCATCTATGAGGGCCCACTTACGTGGCCCACTATCTCCACAGGTGCCGATGTCCGATGCTTGATGACGATGTCTGATGTTTGGTCCAGTACACAAGCCCCCCAGACTCGAGCTGGAACTTGTTTCAATGAAGAGGCTAATTGCTCGCCCATGGCGACCTACGTGGCTAATGAGTGATAGGACGTGCACAGTGCCTCGAGGTGACGTTTCACCATACTCTCTCCCCAGCGTATGCGTGGCCAGATCTACGGTTGGGGCGCGTTGCCGCTTGTGCTCCCTCTAATACGTTAACCCTTCAACTTTACGCCCCTTTCACTGTTTCATTCCCTCTTTGAGTAACTTTTCAAACATTTCTGCTTCGAACGCTCTACTCTCTTCTCCCAAATACCTCGTCTCTTTTCGATAATCATTCAAGGTACGTTCTTTACCCTGTTACTGTCTTTTTCCTATCGTTTCAATGCTCTTAACCTATTCATAACTGCGCTGGGATTGTTTATATTTCTCGCACCCATGCTTGCTATTTTCTGTTTTATGCTTGTTGGCGTCGCGTGCATTTCTTCTTCTGAGTATTGTGTTTGTTTTTCTTCTTTGTTTTAGCATTCCTCTGTAAGATGGATCTACCAACCTCGAATTACAAAACCCTTTACCCTTGGGCTTCTAGTAATTTGTTAGGGGAGACCTCAGACTTCACAACCCGTGAGAGTATAGAGTGACCTATAGGAAAAGCGAACGCCCAAAAAAGAACTATCTTTTTGGCAAAGAGCATGATAGATTCGTTAGAGTTGTGCCTTGTAGAGTGGGTGAGCTAGTGTGTTGTGATGAGTCATCGGATTCAGCGGGGGGACCATTCTGCTTCATTTACTCCACTATCTTCAAAAAACTTCTCCTTCGCCTACCCTTTGCCAATTTTGAGAGAGCTCTTCTCCGTGAGATTAATGTCGCCCCTGCTCAGCTACACCCCAATAGCTGGGCGTTTGCGCGGGCATTCTCCATCTTATGTCACCACTTTGGCCATCTGCCATCAGTGGATGTCTTCCTCTATTTCTTCGAAGCCAAAAGCCCAGGTCAAAAGCTGTGGGTGAGCTTTAACGATGTTGCTGGGAGAGTCATACTAACCCTCTTCCAGCAATCATACAAAGGCTTTAAAGGGAAGTTCTTCAAGATTCACTGCAGCGCTGATGATCCAAATCTCTTGGATGGGTTTCCTCTGTATTGGACACAGAAACCCAGGCTTCAAAAACCCAGATGCCTTGAAGACTTACCCCCCGAGAGCGAGAGGTGTACGACTTCCTCTCCAACCTCCAGGTAGTGTTTAACACTGTTGAGCTTATTAAACATGAGTACAACCCTACAACCCTTAAGTCTTATATTGCTACTTCCCTTTCCCCTTACTCTTGTTAGTGTTACCTTAACCTTGCCTGTGCGTGTTTACTTAAATTCTCATATGCTTCCCTTCTCATGCAGGCATGGTGCTGGATGCTCAAAAGAGGAAACAACTGGTTTTCATAGCCATACAGAAGAAACCTACTCTAGGCCCTTCTGATAAGGATAACAAACTGAAAGCAATGGCCGAGGTCGCTCCTTTTGAGGACGAAGAGACCGACTTAGGTCTTATCTTCAAGAGGAAACGCAAAGCTGACATTGCTATCCCTATGCCTTCAGACTCGGATGGCCAAGCCCCCTCCTACAGGGAATATCCCCCCAGCGCCTCCTCTCCTCGCGATATTGAGGTGCATTAAGGCATAGGGGAAAGTGCCTCAGAAGGGAACCAGTGGGACTCCTCTACTGACCTGTCTTCCTTCCTCCAAAAGATGTTGCACTCTGCTAGAGATAAAGAGAGGTTGGAGAACTTGGAGGAGGACCCCCTCATGGAGCATATGTCAAGGCCCCTAGTTGCGAACAACCTCCTTCTCTCCAAAATGCAGAGGGCAAAGGAATTGGCCAACCAAGAAGTCCTCCAGTCCACTAAGCTCAAACGTCGAGTAACCGGACTTACCCTAGAGGTGGAGGAGCTTCGAAAGGCTGATCGAGAGACCGAGGCCCTCTTGTTTGAGAAATCCCAAGAGGCCTTGAGATTGTACGCCAGGAATGACGAACTCCGCACTGAGGTGGATGGGTTGAAAAGGGAGCTAGCCAGCAGAGACGAGGAGATGGCTCAACAGAAGGAGGAGTTGGCTAAACTGAAGGAGGAGTTGGCCCACAAGGATGAACTCTTCCAACAGACCAAAGACGAGCTCACCAGCGATGTCACCGATTCCAATGCGGCGGGCTTTGAGGATGTCATGGCTCAGGTTGCCTACTTGCATCCTGATGTGAATCTTTCCCAAACAGGCTTAAACAAAACTATTGCAGATGGGAAATTGGTTGATGCGGAATAGTGGTGGTGAACCTCCCCGTTGTTGCCCATATTTTGTAACTTTAACGAACACCCGATTCCTCTGCACATGTGTTTATGAATGAAAATCTTTTTTCTCCAAGCTTACCCCTTTGTGTATGACTACGGTTAACTTGTATGTCTTGACACGATTTCTATGACTTATAGCATGTCAACAATCGCTCATACTTAAGTAGCACGGGTCTTCACGAGCCTTACTTTTCCCATAAAAGAAGATTTTGCTTTTACTCTTGATATCTTACCAGAGGAGAGGTTCGCTAAAAACCCCACCATTCCTGACCTTGGCGTATTTTACCCAAGGGAGAGGTTCACTTGGAACCTTACTGCTTCTTGACTTTGGCGTATAAAGGCAAAGGAGAGGTTCACTTGGAACCTTACTGTTTCTCGGCCTTGGCGTATAAAGGCAAGGGATAGGTTCACTTGGAACCTTACTATTTCTTGACCTTGGCGTATAAAGGCAAGGGAGAGGTTCACTTGTAAACTTACTGCTTCTCGACCTTGGCGTATAAAGTCAAGGGAAAGGTTCACTTGAAACCTTACTGTTTCTCGACCTTGGCGTATAAAGGCAAGGGAGAGGTTCACTTGGAACCTTACTGTTTCTCGACCTTGGCATATAAAGGCAAGAGAGAGGTTCACTTGGAACCTTACTATTTCTCGACCTTGGCGTATAAAGGCACGGGAGAGGTTCTCTTGGAACCTTACTGTTCCATACATCGCAAACATATTTTCCAAATAACTTTTTATTGGGTGACCTCATTAAAAAACCCTGATAAGGGAAAAAGAGTGTTCCCTATAACATTGAAATTGCTTACAATAGTATTGTACCGCCCTGGTAGTCGGAAGTGATGACGTGGCATCAAGCTATTGTATAGACGTGTTGATGGACGCCTGGCTAGCAGAAGGGAAGGAAGTCGGGGGGCTTGTGTAGTCGCCAGTTATTGAGTTGGCGTGCTCCGATCTCCAGCACACCAGAACCGGCGGTCACCAAGTTGAGGATGAAGTCGCCAGATGTGAATCCAGGCGACCTAGTGGTTAGAGATTTCCGAAACAAGGACATCGCCGAAGATGAAGGCAGATGGTCATTTCCCAGCTGGCCAGAGAACGAGCTCGGGAGATAGCACACTTGAACATGCACGGTGACGCAGGTAGGGCAGATCATGAAGGCGGCCGACGAGACCACAGGGAAGGTGTGTACGAAGGCACCCGAACTCGCCATCCAGAAGAGATCACGCTCCAAGGCAACTATGCACTAAGTAGTATCATGCATAACTTAGCCAAAGAAGAGTCAGCAGTAGCGCCCAAGTCAAGGATGCTCCAGATGAAGGCACGTGTACAGCTGGATGCGAGCCACGTGTCCAGATGTGTAACTGCCAGGAGAGAGAAAGTACCCAGGTATATAAGAGTTTCCAACAAACTTCTGAGGCACGCACGTTCAGATTATCTTCTTCACGCTTGCGAGTTCTTGAGTACACTGAGAGAGAACTGGTCACGGTTCCTTAGAGTTCTTGAGTTTTACTCTTGAGTAATTGGTGGTTCAGTCGCTGACTTGGGCGTCGGAGCGCGATCGGCCGCAGCGGCGCCGT
>Ga0123342_1008767_pt1 | contig 12513 bp, 4 predicted proteins | sample Turbeawhitnodule_FD_89960 | JGI IMG/M metagenome (GOLD analysis project Ga0123342, IMG submission 89960) | Root nodule microbial communities of legume samples collected from Mexico - Turtle bean Mexico white nodule | ecosystem: Host-associated > Plants > Roots > Nodule | place: Mexico: Nepantla... | reverse complement strand
TTAACTCATATAACAGGTCAAGTTAGTTATCTTTCAAACAACTTACCCATTCATATGAACCTCCTTCGACTCTCACCACCTGAATAACTTCATCTATATGATTCCATTATCTCAATAGAGTCAGGATATCTCCTTCTAGACGAATCCCTAGTCAATGCACATCCTAAACAATCTTAACACGGTATTTTCTTTCCTGAAAATACTATTTCTTGATCTTACTTTCACATCATTGCACACTTCTTTTAACACATCAATACACCATACAATCATAACATATAATTTAACTTTCTAATAATCCAAATATATCCAAAAAAGTTATTTAACAATAGTAATCTAAAATAAACTATGCTAAAATAATAAAAATAGCAATATTCATATATGTATACAAAATTTTGGATTGAACGAAAATATTTTAGGTTGATCGAAATCACACCAGAGAGCACCCAGAAATTTTGGTTTGAACGAAAATATTTTAGGTTGATCGAAATCACACCAGAGAGCACCCAAAATTTTTGGTTTGAACGAAAATATTTTAGGTTGATCGAAATCACACCAGAGAGCATCCAGAAATTTTGGTTTGAACGAAAATATTTTAGCTTGATCGAAATCACACCAGAGAGCATCCATAAATTTTGGTTTGAACGAAAATATTTTAGGTTGATCGAAATCACACCATAGAGCATCCAGAAATTTTGGTTTGAACGAAAATATTTTAGGTTGATCGAAATCATACCAGAGAGCATCCAAATTAACAAAGTCCCTGCTATAGCTAAAATTAATCTAATCAACATCAACAACCAATACTCAACAACATTATAATTGTATAACAACAACCATATATCTAATTTCACCTTCAAATCTTCTAGCCTAGTGTTCTATTGGAAATTAAGGCTAGCTTCCCTTACCTGAAAAATTAGAAGATATTCACTAAGAGCTCCAAAACCACCAAGAACCCAAAGGTAACTTAACCTGTATCACAGAGTCCTAATAAAAAATCTAACTATATCACTAAGACCCTGAGCTAACATAGATTAACCCTGAAGCTAAAAGGGTCACATGCAAGCAAGGAAGAAAACAACCTAACAAGTTCCAAAATTGACTCAAAGAGAAGAGCAAAAATGAACTTACTCTATCAGAGATTTTGATCAGGCAGTCTTGTAGTACTCACTGCCAGGAGTCTGATGGTGGACTCTGATCGTTGAACAGATGAACGAGGAAGTCAGAATTGTAGAGAGAAGAGAGAGGAAAGGAAAAGAACTTTCTAGAGAGATGGTGGTTCTTTTTAAAATGAAACCTGAATAACTGAATTTCTATTTATATACCCTTTTTATTTAAAATTATTCAGGAGTCATTTAAAATATACCACTTCTACTCTAAAGTAATTTTCTAGATCCTTACCGTTGATAATGAAATTTATCCAAAATTTATTTTCTCAAAGAAAAACTAAATAAATGGTAGAAAAAGTTGTTTAAGAAGTTTGGTGGAACTAATGTGTGAGTATTTGGCAAGATGAAAATGACATTTACTAAGATTTTGATTAGCTAAATGACTATTTACACCCTTTGTCTGGGTTGATTAAAGTTAAGTAATATTACTTATTAAAGTGTTGTTATTCTAAAAGACAATATCCTTGATAGTTAAAAGAATATATTAAGTATTAATATTAAGTTTAAAACTAAGATAAATACTTATTTTATTAATTTTAATATATGAGTGATTTTCTGGTAAAAAAATACTTAAACTTAAATGTGATTTTTTTTTATCAGCATAAACTTAAATGTGATATTATAAGATTTATAAAATTAAGATTAATAATATAAATAATGTAAATAACAAATATGTACTTTCGATCCTATGCGAGATTTCTTGTAAAAGAAATCAGACCAAATCGAAGATGAAAAAAATACTATTTAAAAGATTTAGTAAACTTTGAAGATTCTTTTTTTAAAGAACCTAATTTATATTTTTTTTATAATGATAGCAAAAAGTTTAAAAGAAAAAATTATTTCGTTGAAACTATTTTATTTTAATCAGATTAAAATTCATTTTATCTTCTAATTATTTTATATAGTTGATACAAGCTCCTAAACGTATAGATATGTATGGGAAAAAAATATAGAAGTGATTATTTTTAAAAATAGTGAAAACTGTACAAACGGATAGTGACGATACAATATATTAGGAACTTTTTCTATTTTAAATTACATATTTCATTTTAAAAGATATAAAGTGTAAAATTATATGCGTCAGCTAATAGTAAATAATTAAAAATATAACAATTATATAAATGATTATTTTATGCATATTATTAAAATTCTTCTCGTTAATCTTACAATTTATATTTATTCTTCTACCGTATGTAGCAATTATTTTAAAAGACAAATATAAATACCAAAACAAATTATATATGAAATCAGTTGAAAATAATAAGTACTTATAATTTTTTTAACATATATAGATCTTCGATGATATTCATACAAGCATGTTGAAATAAAATGCAAAAATTAAATTACAACTTCATAATATTAAGTTAGATTATGTTATAGGGAAGAGAAGCAATTTAAAAAAAAAAATAAGAAAAATAGGGAAAAAAAATATACTATTGTTTGCAGTGCATTTCTGAATTCTTTCCTCGATTTTTGAATTTTCGTCTCAATTTGATGAAGTAAATTAATGGTTTAAAGGTTTATAATGTAAACTACTAACAATTTTTAAATTATCTGATTTCGTATCAATTAGAAAGATAAATATATTTTATATTATGATATATAATATTATGAATGTATTTTATAAGATTAAGTAAACTTAAAATTCAACAGTAATATTAATTGAGAATAAATATAGACTAAAATTTTAGATGAAAAAAAAAAGTACATTAATTTTCTTAATGATATTATGGTTATATTTTATAAGCAAGCACTTATATTTTATTTTATTTTTCTCTAAATATACACTTGAAATGGTATTACTAGTTTGGATGTGTACACTTTATTCCTTTAATTGCTTATTTATTTTAAAGAATAGTTATTGGTGTAGGGTTTGGAGTGAGTGTGAGTGCAAGGTTTTCAACCCATCGTCCCCTATATTACCTACCTATTTATTATAGACTAAAATAAACAACAAACATTTATTTATCAACTTACAAGGGTATTTTGTTGGTTAAAGGATAATAACTTACAACTACGTACAATTGTTATTAATTCCCCACTCATTTCTAGGTTTTTTGTAGTTCACAATTTTGAATAGCATGGCTTAAATGCCAACGCCCAAGAACCTTCAAACCCTCTTTATAACTCCAAAAGTACAACTTATATTATGATTCGTAAAAATAAACCTAAACTTGATAGTACTTTAACTGTTTATTCATTTACTTTTTTTTAGATTAATTTATAATATTCAACTTAAAAGATATTTGGTAAAAAAAAAATTCTTTAAATTTGTTTCGAAAGCTTTGGTTGATACTGCACGGCATACTAACTTTAATATAAAGACATTAATACATGAATACGAATGTTTGATTTCTTACTTGAAGATACGTTATGCCTCAATGTCTAGTTTATCCAAAATGGATTAATTTAGTGAGAGAAAAATTAGTTTAAATGTAACATACTTAAATACCATGTAATTACACATATGAATGGAGATAATATAATTTAAAATATAAATATTTTGATATTTTTTGTTTTGCTTAAAATTTAAAATAGTAGTAGAAGAAACATTATTTGTTTTTGTTTTTGCATTATGTGAAAGTAAATTTTACTTATATTTTTAGACAGTTATGCATTTTGTTTATCTTAATTATCTTTAGTTATACATTTTATTCAAATGACTTAAATCGTTTATAAATACACATTGATCTTAGAGAGTAATCATCTCACTCACTTTATTAATACTTATATATTACATATTTTCTCTCTAACTCTTACCGTTTTGAACGTTCGAATAATACTCAATAGGTTGGTCTCCATAATTCCCTCAGTAATCCATCTTTGAGGGTTGAAGTACAACTTCCTAAAAATATCATTCTTTTCACCTAGATAGGACAAAGTTTTTTAAAATAATACTTATAAATAATGTATGCTAATTTGTTCATTCAAGTAACATAGAAGGCATGATTGTTTTTATTTTATTTGGGAAACCGTTTTTGACTCACTTGAATATATAGAAATGGTGGTATAGGGGCAAAGAAAAGTGGAAGAAAGAAAGAGTGTGTTGAAAGAATTGAGAGGGAAGGTGGGTACCCCCTTGGAAATAACTTGATGCATAGGAATGTAACTGTCAAAGTCCCACACCCACGCCCTATGTCACTCCATACCCCCTTGTTTCCTGGACCCTTGTCTACAATACTCACTCACTTTTCACCAACATTTATCCTAAACCGTGGTACTTGGATTCATCCCATTCTCACTTCCATTATTATTTAATTTACCATCAACATCTCTCAAAACTTCACATCAATTTTTATCATTTTTTACTTCCTTCAAACTCCAAAAATAACCCTCTTCCTTCTTATGCATCTATATGCACTTTCTTCCCTCGTCTACACCCGTGCGTTTGAGGAAAACTCTTGTATCGAAATAGATATGAATGGATTTCGAAGCCACTTTTCTGATCTCATTCGAGTCAACTCTTTACGAGTCACTCGCACTCTTCACCGCACAAACTATGTTTTCCACTTATTGTGAAACGAATAAAAGGATTTAAATTTAACCCATCCATGTTCTTTCAACAAAAAGCGTGGTTTTGGTTAATGGAATACACCCTTTTTTCCTTCTCTCAAACTTTTCTACCTTTTCACTCTTCCTCCACGCTCTTACCACGACCTTCCTCAACTGGTATGCGACATTGATACTTAAAGATAAGATATAATTAAAAAGCACATCATGAATTAACTAATGTAGTTATTGCAACCCCAACTGAGTGTTCACACTTTCAGCAAACTGTTAACTATTACGTCTTAATTAATTTGAGTTATTGGACTTCACTTCCGTGATTGAGTGAACGTCAATTCTGGAAAACCGTTATTAAATACTATTTAAGATGCATGCACACCAAATGTTAATCAGTCCTAACACGGCTCTATTCTGCCAACACTCTACCTAATGTATGTTTAATTCGATCAACTTCTTTTATTTAAAATTATAAGTATCAAATTAATAATTAAAAATATATATAAGTAATTTAATCATTTTTTCTTTAAAGTAATTTAAACGTACTTTTAATAATATTATTATTTATAAAAAAACATCAACAGAACGGGGTTTGAACCCGACGTGAATCGAACACGAAAAACATCAACAGAACGGGGTTTGAACCCGACGTGAATCGAACACGCAACCTTCTGATCTGGAGTCAGACGCGCTACCATTGCGCCACGGATCCGTTGATGTTATCATCTCTTCTTTAACTTTATTAAAATCAATTATTTCACAAATTTCCTAATACAAGCTCTAGCATCTTTCACAGTGGTTACTTTTGTATTAATTTTAACAACATAAATAATATACAAATATTATCAACTTTATAACTTACACTCCAATTTTACCTTTTTAGATTTGACTTTAATAAAAGTATTTTACCTTTTGACTTTCTTAAAAGAACATTTCACTCAAGGAAAAAATGTAGTTGAGATTAAAAGATGCCATGTGGCTCTCCATTTTTTACAAATATGCGCATTTATAATTATTAAAAAATGTTTATATTTTTAGTGGATAATAATCTATTTTTTACAATATTCTCAAATAGTTTTATTTGTACAGATACCAGAGTTTTAAATATTGAAATAATACTTATAGGATTTTTTATGTAAATAAATTTTACAGTAAAAAAATATTTTAAATATATAAATTATATTATAGTTAAAGGTTGCAATAATAAAATGTTTATTAACATATAATTTTTATTTTTTATTTATTATATTGTATTAAAATATCATATTTGGTAATTAATAATTTATTTCATACAAATTTAAAATTTAATTTAAAAATAAAAAGACAGATTGAAAAAAAAAAGATTTCAAGAAAAAAAAAATCTAAAACTCGACTAATTATTTTCAAAAAAGACTCTCATTTTTTTTATCAACAAAAAACAAATAAATAAATAAGATATATATATTTTAGGGACACGTTAACCCTTATATAACAAAAGACCAACTTAAATCTCTTTCCCCTCTAACCTTCTTACACAAACAAAATAAACCTTAATCATTTCCTCTTGTACAAACATATGTGAAGATAACTATTAAAATAAAATTGTTAAAGTCTCTCTACTCGTCATATAGATCTCTTAATAAAATTTGACAAACATCATGCAAACTAATGGCTCAGGACATCAATCAAATATGAAAAACATACATTACGTGTTTTGGACTTTACTCATAACCAAGCTTTCAACTATCCGTAATGTAAAGATTTCAATATGATCAATCTTGTAATTTTTTTAAAGTAATTATTTGAAAAAGACTCTCGTAATCTAGTTTAATTTTATATAAAATAATGCTTTATTTAGTTAAGTTACATTTAGACTATTGATTTAGATTTAAAATAGGAATTTAATGTCTATTAATAGCAAATCACCCACGTTTACTTTCAGTCAACTCCGAATCCCTCGACATGTAATTGGCTCCTTTCCTATCATTTGTTCATTAATCAATTGTGATTAATGAAAAATATTCGACAAATTATTTGGTAGTTACGCGCTAAATTATTAACTAGTATTATTGCTGATATAATTGTATTTCAACTTTCGATGATACCAATATGCTTCAATGTATCAAACTTAGTTAGTGATTAAATGATAATTGAAAGGTTGGGGTTATTGAATTGCTACTTTATTTTAACTATTTATATTTTAAATATTAAAAAATTTGTTTAAAAAATGTAATCTTGTAATTTGAATGTGATTAGATAATAAAAATGATTTATGGGAGGAAATATATTGAAGCTGTTGTTATAAGAATATAGCGATTTTCCAACTTGTATTTGGAGCAATGAGGCTTACCAAAGATGAAGTAAACTAAAATTGGACGGTCGTGCCTATGTTTCTAAAGACACCAACGAAAACACTAAAATATTTAATACCATGCCCTTATACTTCATTACCGACATATTCTTGGCATTAGTTATTTATTTTAATTATGTCGGTTTTCAAATTTATTGAGCACATTATGTAGTTCAACTCCTCTCGTCACTTCATCGTACCATGAGTATCTTAGATATATGAAAAAGACATCATACAAGGATGGTTAACCACTTAACTTGTTCTTCAACACACAAAAACAAAAGGTGGTTAACGTGCTTTATGTCACATTCTCACCTCTCCAATGCAATAACTATTTTCCTCCATTTTATCCACCTAAACTTCTATTATATCTCTCTTCACCTACACTAAAACTTTCCTCTTTTTCACAGATAAACCCATTGACGATCAACAATAATATGGTAAATTAATTTGATGTGATCAACAATTGCATAATATACTATACATATTAAATTTTCTTTTATCATATATTCAACTTTCAGAGATTAATTATTAGAATTTTTTTATGAACAATAAATAAATTAAATAAAATTTTATACGAAAACCTGATTCAAAAAGAAAAGAATTTGCAAGATCAAAACAGAATTTAATCCTAAATATAACCTAAATTGTTTTCTGATAGTATAATGTATCTAACAACTGGTGTGATGATTGATAATTATTATTATTTGAAATATCAATACAGATGTTAAATTGTATAATAATATAACTTTATAAAAAAATCATCCTCTCAAGTTGACTACTTATATAATTTCTGTATTATACAATAATTTAAACAAACTTCATAAATATTTAGTTTAAAATAAAAAAATATACATTTACAGGTTGTTTTTTTATTATATTTGTACGATAACTCTGAAAAATGTAAACAATTCTACACTTAAATAAATGTTATATAATTGTGATAATTTTAATATTGCTGTTATTCTTCACTTGGCATGCTTGACGGAAGGTGCATCACACAATGAAACTAATAAAAGAATAAAATTTAGTGTTAAATTTGTGACGTGTATTTCTAAAAAGTATAGTTTGACTTTTGTTTATAATATTAAATTAGTTCAGATGGAGAATTTTCCTCCTTTGGTAGTTGGGAAGGCATGGTATGAAAAAACACCATGCATGCAGTCTATAATGACGGTGCAGTCCACGGAATTATCACTATACACATTATTCTTCCAATTATCTTTGTACATTTTTATTTTATTTATTGTTTAATAAGTTTTATTAATTAGTGTTTTAAAAAGACAGATCGATAAATCAATAAGTATGGTTTTACTAAAATAGAGTATTGTTTTATTTTGCAGCAATTACCAAAAATAGAGCAGCAGGAAGAGAGTATGTCGTTTTATTTTCTTTTACATATCCAATCAAGCATTAAATAGAATGAAGAGAATAATAATAATAAACTTATTTATCTAATGCTTAAACAAGCTTTAGGCTCTTAACATATAACTGTTTTTTTAATATTTAATATTTTTATATTAATATCTAATAAATTTTCATTTTTAAATTTTTTTAAAATAAAAATATTTACATTTTATCTATATTGATTCTTTTATGTAATTTTTGAAATTCATTTAAATGATAATAATCAATATATTTTGTATCCTATAGTAACATTCAACAAACTGAAAAAATTAAATATATAACAAACGAAATTTAACCCTTTAAATCATATGACACATGTTTTAATACAACAAACATGTGTATATGAATATCAGAAATAACGTTGGAGGTTTAAATCCAAAAGTTTAATTTATTAGGTACCTTATAGAGTAAAAAAAAAAAAAACATATTAAGAACTAGAATTTTTTAAGTCTTTATATTTAAACTTTTTACACTATTGTTTGTACTTTAGACATGAAAAAAAATACATTAGTAATGTAATAATGTATTTTTGTTAATTCGATTAATTATTTAGAGATATTATTTATCATGAAATCTTTCTTTACACGTAATTATTTTTTATTTGTGTTTGAAGTGGTATTTTGTGTATATGTCTAAGTTAATGTCAATTATTTTTTAACTTTTTAATAAATAAAAATATTTATGTTAATCTTTTATTAGTATTGACATTAATTTTTATTTATTTATTTATAATATTTATATTTATTTTATATAGTGTAAGGTTGAACTGACATTTATTTTATTGTTTATTTAATGTATATGTTATAAATTTGTGTGTACCTGTAATAATTAATAAGAATCGTATATTCTTCTTAATCCAAAAGTTCATATATTAAGATGACAAGTTTACTCATTCACAATTTGTATATCTCACTTTTCTTTATAAATCTTTTCATATTTATTCCATTCCTTCACACTCATCTCTTTCACTCACTTATTTTTTTCTCATCCATTGTTGATAAAAAAAATTCATCCATATTCATATTTTTCACACTCACTTCCTTCATCTATTATAATTTTTTTTTCTTTTGATTATTTTCTTGTTTGTGTTTTATTTGTGTTGAAAATTGAGGTGTTGTAGGAGAAACTCTTCATAATCATTCTAATTAGTGTTAACCACATTGACGTAAATTAAATTAATATTAAAAATTGATTTCATTTAAAAAAAATTATACTAAATTAAATAAATTTTAAAATAAAACTCATTAACATTGACATAATAAACACTAAAATGTTTTAATTAAAAATAATTTAAATACTATTTTAAATCAACATTCAAAAGTTGATATTAATGAATTTGTGTTTATAGTTTTACAATCAATTTCATATGGAACATAAATATGACATTATTATTGATTATCAATGATTTTTATTTATTAAAAATTACTTTGAACTACATCTTCAAAATCTTAATATTTTTTATTATAATATCATGCTTATTTACCTTTCAATCAAAATTTTAATGTGTAACTCACAAGTTTTGTTTATTTATAGATTATACAATTATAAAATCCTTCTCATTATTAATATATAAGAATTAAAGTATTTTGCATACTTATTAAATATGTCTTTTTAAATATAAAATCTCATTAAATGATTTAAAAAAATACTAATGCGAAAATCCATTTTACGTTAAAAATAATATTTGTTTACGTGAGATTAATAGAGTAGAAATAAGATGACATTATTATAGTTACTGAAAACACATTCTATATTTAGTTACACAACTGATGTTATGTCCTTTTCTAGAGTTTTTCTTCATACTAATTAAAGACGTATTCGATAAGCTTTTTTTCTGTTTAACAATATACCGACTTTAGTATTAATTTTTTTTCACATAAAATGCTTCATTTTAAAATATTTTTTTTCAAAGTTGTTGAACACTAAATATTCACACTTCTTGTAACAAATTCAAACGTTGATTTATGGAATACACAGAAAACAACTTATAGATACTCACGTTTTTTCCCCTCCTCAATGGACCACTATTATAATTGCTAGTCTTCTACACAAAGTTGAACCAATAGATCTTTAGACCAGGAATGTTCAATCACCTTCAAAGGCAAGAAAAGAAAAAACCAACACTGTACATTAGTGAATTTTGGATTATATTAAAAGTTTTAATTAAAAATTAATTTATAATGATCACTCATAAATTTTTCCTTTTTTTTATTTTTTTTCTCTTTCTCTTAGTTCAAATAACTTTTTTGTTCAGTTTTAAATTCATAAAACAAATAAATCACACAATTTTAGAGATAATAATGAAAGCACGTCGTTCTCTATCAAAAATTGAGGAGCATGCTAAACATTTAAATTCATCAACCAACCTACTATCTCGTATAACTCATAATTTATGTGACATTAACAAAAACGTGAGTGAATTTGTCTTGTCTTACCATTCACACTATTTTATTTATATTAAATATAATTAAATATTTTCATTCATTATATCATCGATATTATATATTTAAATCTAAATCTAAATCTAAATTTTATTTTATAATTTACTTTAATATATAATTTGTGATAGTATGTTTTCTTATTTAGCTATAGTAAACAACAAATTATTAGCTTTTAATTCTTTTTATAATTGTCATACTTGCGAAAATTTATTTCCTTAAAATACTTAAATTTAAGAATAAAAAAAACTTTATAAATTTTATTTCCATAATTGATGGGGTGGATTGAGAAGTTGTTGAAGAATCCATAATTATGCGGAATGAGTGAAATTTATTAATCCGCAAGTTTGATACTCCCATTGAGTTAAGAGTATTTGAGTTAAGAGTGTGTTGAAATGAAAGATAAAGAAAATGGTATTTGAATTTATGTAGGATAGGTTGGGCGGTGGTGAGCATAATGAAAACAAGATGGGGAAATGTAACCTTTTTGAACCAAACTTATCTGACCATAAAATCTGTTATACTTATTCAACACTGCTTTTGCTCCTACTTATTACTTGTGCCCGGAGAAGTGGTCACCGCCCACCTCCCTTTCAAACCACTCATTTCAATTTCCTGCTACAACCACTATTCCCACTTTCTATATCTCTTCCATAACACACCTTTTTTTTCTTTTAATTAATCTAATATTTTCAACACTTCTATATGTTAGATTAGATATCTGTTAATAATAGATCACACAACAATCAATAGTTTTAACTAGAATATATTCTGAATATTTTTTTATATTATATTACAAAATAAACTTCAAATTTAACTTATAATTTCCCATTCCCTCTTTTCATCAAACTCAATCATGCTCTAAAAATAGGTCTTTTATTTGTCAGCTTCCCAAATTGCAGCATTGGTCTTCCTCTTATTGCACTAACATTCAACCTTTGTGTTATGCAAATTTCTTAATTTTATTAAATCTATTTCCCTTGAATTTCCAGATTATCAACAAAGAGATTCAATATTCATATTTGACCATATAAAGTTGGTGGATAAAATTGAATGTATCTGGACTAATATTTTTTTTAGAATAGCCAATTTGGTTTCTAAGTTTTGCCCTGAAAATATGGATAAGGAGAAATAAGTGAAGATAATAAACTAGTTCAAATAAGATGACCTCTAAAACATGTCAAAAAAATAAAATAATGGTAGTGATGTGCATTAATATCATAGGATTTTATTATCGTTAGTTAATATAAATGAGGTCAATCTAATTGAATTTTTGAGATTCAATTGTTTTTCCTTGTTGTCTCTGCTGAAACTACTCATTAAAGAATATTCTTTTATTTGCCTTCTTTTTTTTTTTTTAGTTTAAACTCTCCATGTAGTGATGTTGCTTAGGCTATTATTGTTCCTTTATTTTACTTTTTTTTTTACATGTGTTTGGTCTATTTTTTTTTTTTTTTTTTTTTTTTTTTCTTTTTTTTTTTTTTTTTGTTTTTTTTTTTTTTTTTTTTTTTTTTTAATATTTTTTTTTATTTTTTTTTTTTTTTTTTTTTTTTTAAAATTATTATTAAAAAATATTTTTTTTTTTTTTTTTTTTTTTTTTTTTTAGTTTATTCTCTCCATGTAGTGATGTTGCTTAGGCTATTATTGTTCCTTTATTTTACTTTTTTTT
>Ga0123342_1008766_pt1 | contig 12516 bp, 9 predicted proteins | sample Turbeawhitnodule_FD_89960 | JGI IMG/M metagenome (GOLD analysis project Ga0123342, IMG submission 89960) | Root nodule microbial communities of legume samples collected from Mexico - Turtle bean Mexico white nodule | ecosystem: Host-associated > Plants > Roots > Nodule | place: Mexico: Nepantla... | reverse complement strand
TTTTTTTTTTTTTTTTTTGTTTTTTGTATTTTTTTTCAAGAAGTATTTATATATATATATATATATATATATATATATATATATATATATATAAGATAATACAAATTATTTCAGCTTATTTTTCTCTAATTGAAAACTAGTCTTTATACACTAAAAAATACCTCCTTTGTGCAAAATTAGGTGGGAAGTGTTGATGTGTTGCACTGCTACTATGCCCATGGAGAAGAAAATGAAAGTTTTCAGAGGCGAAGCTATTGGATGCTTGAACCGTGAGTGTGATGAACTAGTTTACATTTTATTAGCTTGCTGCTGTCTTTAAACTTGAAGTACTATATTTTTCACGGAAGTTGCTGTCTGAATTTCTTCCTAAGTACTACATTATTACTTTAAGTACTACATTATTACTTTAAGTACTACATTATTACTTACTAGCATTAGTGTACTTATATTTGTATTTTTGGAGTCAGTTAATAGTATTTATAATAAACGCACGTTACTAGACTGAATTCTTTTTGCGTTTCTCAGCAAATTTTTAAGTTTCCAATATTCTACTAAAATTATTTACGTTTATTACAATTAATTAGAAAATGATTTTGTTTTTATGCAGGGATATGATGCATATAGTATTTGTCCACTACTTGGATGTTAAGGTATTTGACTTGTTTTCTTTATTTCACACTTTTTTTATTCAGGTATTTTGCTTCCTTACTAGAGCAAGAATGTATCATTGCATGATTTTGTTGTTGGTGCAATTTTGACCTGAGTATGTATGATATCTAGTAGCTCAAGCGTAGTCTGTTCTGTTTTTTTCTTATCACGAGGACTTTCCTCTAGACATGACGGGGGAAAACAGTACTAGTGTACTACTGTACAAGTATTATTTACTTTCCCTTAAACATTGATTATAATGTCAACAAAAATCTATCTTCCATTTGATTTCCTTCTTAAATTCTTGCCATCATGCATTAGAGAATATGCTTCTTCAGTAATTGTTAGCCTGGGTAGCTATATTTAAGCTTTATGAGGTCTACAAATTGGTAGCATACTAACATTCAGTATTTACTCTTCCGCCGCTAAAATTTATATTTTTCTTTTTCTTACATGAGAAGACATTGATTTTTAACCATTATAAATCCCAATTGATGACATAGAGGAAGTTGCATAATCCTTTTGAAAAGATCCCAAACTCTTTCTATAATATTCTTGAAATCTGGCAGAAAACTTTTGAATCTAATATTGACTCACTTTTTTTTATCATTAATGATTTATTAATAGGTGTTTTGTGGGTTTGTATTTCAGGTTAACAAAACCAATGTTGGTGGAAAAACATATTCTGGTGAGGCTACATCAGATTCCCAGAATGGAAGTTCTTTGTCATCTGGCTTTCCCAGAAATTATGGTAGTGTGCCTTCAGGAAGTACAGATTCCATGAGCCCAACCAGCACTTTGACGTCTTTATGTGAAGATGCTGATTCAGGTAAATCTGTCATGTTTATGTTATGGTTGTCACACTTAATTCCTTTAATTAACATGCCCAGGCTTTAAGTTGGTTTACTGTTACACCATATATTTACATAAGTGTTCGGTTCATTTGGTCTAAATGGTTTAATCAAACTTCTTCCTAGAGGATATTCATCAAGCAAGTTCAGGATTACAATCCTATCATGAATCAAAAAGTTTGGGGCCGATGGATAAGATTGATGCTTGTTCAAGTAGTTCATATCTTACGCATCCATTTTCAGGTTATCTTATCTTCCTTTTCTTATTTGCTTTTGATGATCATTTTGTAACTTCTATTTTGTTCAAAGGGTTTTATGAATAGAGAGAGGAAAAGAAATTAAGGAGACCGAATACACTGATACTGATATTATTTACTCTATTTGATATAATACTAATCTCCACAAGGAAACAAATTTCAAGAAAATAAGGAAATGTGGACACTAGTCTTAAATTAAGATACAATCAAGATATTGAACATTTTTTTGGTATATTCTAACATATTTAATGTCTTAAATAAAGTCTAAATTTATCAGCTTTTTCTGGGATTCGACATTTGAATTTTTGTGGTTTGTTGAGATGTTTTCAGGTGATCCTGCACAGTTTCCAGTTCCTGGAGCTGAATATATCCCATTTGTTCAGGGTCATAATTCTAGAGCTAGTGATACTGCTTACACCGAGGGTCATAGAGCACATGACATTGCATCATGGAACAATGCCATGGAGCAGTCTTCAGGAAAGCATACTGCTACTTCTCTTGTATCATCTACATCTATTCCAACAAGTGCATCGGGAAACATCCTTGAAGAAAACAATACTGTTCCAGGCAACCTTTTAGGGCGTAAAAATGCCCTCACTGAAGAGGAAAGGGCCTCACAGCCTATCCACTCAAATTGGCAGGTACATACTGTTTTTTCTGGCTACATCTTCTAGTAGTGTACTCTTGCTTGCATATGCAGGCTTCTGATTTCTCAGCACAAATGAGTTTTATTTGAGGTTCCATTCGGAGAAGTTGTGCTATCTTATTGTAAAGGATGATGTCTTCAATTTTCTGTCTGGTTCCAGAAATCAAAGTTATTGCAATCATGGTGGAGCAGCGTTGTTGACTACTATGCTCGAAACATTACTCTGATGATTAAAGTTCTATTATTCTATGTGGTTTCTAATGGACTTGATTGTTTGATGGGCTATATGTTCACCTATTGTTTTATCTTTGAAAAAGGAAGAATATGTTCACCCTAAACCCTAAGCCCTAAACCCTAAACCCTAAACCCTAAACCATAAACCCTAAGGGTAAGGATTGGTGGAAGTTGCTATTTATCAAAAGAATATTAAGAGATTCTAGAAGATTCATTTGTGGAAAAAGTAACCGGGGAAAATACAGTTACTTTCTTTCTATGGAATTAGTCACATGTGTTTTAGAAAGTTACAATGCCTGGAACGAGGAATTGGGAGGGGATGTATTCATTACGTCATGTTACTGATGTACTTGTGTAGCATTGAATGTTTTGAATTGCTTCTGAACTTGTAGAAATGCTAGAAAAAGTGTTTTATCACAGTTTTCTACAAACTTTTTTTTTACTTAATGTTTGTCCTACTGTATCCCTTTTAATTTTTTTTTAAATGTATTTGTATATCTCTTATCAAAATCTTAAAATCTGCACCAGTTTCTGAGATTTAGCAATGATATATAACTATTTTTGGTTTTTTTATTTTAATGTTTATTCAGATTCCTTTTGAAGACGATACAATAGAATTACCTAAGTGGAGCCTTACCCAATCATTGGGCTTGGAATTTGGATCTGATTATGGCACTAGTTTACTGGGGGATGTAACTGATACTGCAGGCCCAGAAATTGTTGCTGAGATGTTCACTTTTAATGGTGAGTTAAAAGAGAAGTCTGTGCACCAAAACATCTCAAAGCAGTATACAAATACACAATCTCAACCTGCAACGAAATCCAATTCTGAGTATGAAGTGCCTGGTGAAGCCAGTATTAATTATGCCTTGACCATGAAGCGTGGATTATTGGATGGAGAGGAGAGCTTAAAGAAGGTTGATAGTTTCTCTAGGTGGATTACTAAAGAATTTGCAGGTGTTGATGATCTGCATATGCAGTCCTCCCCTGGCATTTCATGGAGCACAGATGATTGTGGAGATGTGATAGATGATACATCATTAAACCTGTCCCTTTCTCAAGATCAGCTGTTTAGCATAAATGATTTTTCACCTAAATGGGCTTATGCTGAATCAGAAATTGAGGTACTTTAATCTAGATTCACACAATTATAATTTTGCTATGTTTTTCTTGTGTGTGGTGGGATAAGTAATTAAATATGTTTGGCACTTGGAATTTACTTTAGATTAATATTTTTTCATATTTTGCCTCTTGGATGTTGACTGCTCTTTTTCAGGTCAGATGCTTATAGTTTTGTTCCTTATTTATATGGATATTTCCCAACTTGTGTCTATTTCTTTCTTACAGAAATTTCTTGTATTTCTTGATGTATCCTGTTAATATTCTTTATCTGCTTTGGAGTTTTATGCACCACTAATGGTTTAATAATTTTTCTTTGAGTTCTACCACAAATGAAATGACAAGACTGGCTTTAATTTGACTCATATACTATTCAAAACCATACAGGTGTTGATTGTTGGAACATTTTTGAAGAGTCAACCTATGGTGACAGCATGTAATTGGTCCTGTATGTTTGGGGAAGTGGAGGTTCCTGCTGAGGTTTTAGCAAACGGAATTCTATGCTGTCAAGCTCCACCTCATAAGATTGGACGGGTTCCCTTCTATGTAACACGTGCCAATAGGTTTGCTTGTAGTGAAGTTCGGGAATTTGAGTACAGAGAAGGTGTCGACAGAAATGTCGATTTTGCAGATTTTTTTAACAGTGCAACTGAAATGGTCCTTCATTTGCGACTGGTGGGGTTACTTTCTTTAAATTCAGCGCACACTTCAAATCAAGTGTTTGAGGATGATATGGAGAAAAGAAACTTAATTTTCAAGCTTATTTCACTGAAAGAGGAAGAAGAATATTCATGTAGAGAAGAGACAACTGTGGAGATGGATACAACAAAACACAAGTTGAAGGAGCATATGTTTCACAAGCAGGTTAAAGAGACCTTGTACTCATGGCTTCTTCGCAAAGTAACTGAAACTGGTAAAGGGCCTCGTGTATTAAGTGAAGAAGGGCAGGGCGTGTTACATTTAGTTGCTGCTCTTGGTTACGATTGGGCCATAAAACCAATCATAACTGCTGGAGTCAATATCAACTTCCGTGATGTGAGTGGATGGACAGCTTTACATTGGGCTGCATACTGTGGCCGGTAAAGACTTTTTTTTAATTGTTTTGATTTGATTTTGTGCATGTTACAACTACTTTACGTGTGTTAAACCTCTTTTGTTACCCTGATCATTTCCAACTTTCCTGAATTTTGGATTTGATTGAACATGAAACCATTAGGTAATATGAATATTTTAGCTCCTTACCTAAATCTGTGTTTTTTAACATTTCTAAAATTTATTCTGTTTTAATCCCAATGTTGGTGGACTGTTTATACATGTAAACTAGTTGCAAATTATTTTAGAACAATTGCTTTGGTCAGTTAAAGGAAACTTTAAAAGATATATTCTGTCATACTTCCAGATTAGAGTATTCCTTTTCAAAAGTGTCCTCAGATGTATTATCTTCACTTAATATGAACTTGTTCCTTAGTTATTATCTGTCCATCTGCTCAGGGAGCGAACAGTTGCAGTCCTTGTGTCCATGGGTGCAGACACTAAAGCAGTGACAGATCCATGTTCAGAAGCTCGTGAAGGTAGATCACCTGCGGATCTTGCTTCTAGCAATGGGCACAAAGGACTTTCCGGTTTTCTTGCTGAGTCATTATTAACTAGCCAGCTTGAATTACTCACGATGGAGGAAAATAAAGATGGTAGGAAAGAAACTTCAGGAATGAAAGCAGTACAAACAGTTTCAGAGCGAACTGCTTTACCTGTGCTTTATGGTGAAGTAGCAGATGCTATCTGCCTTAAGGATTCCCTCAATGCTGTCCGGAATGCTACACAAGCTGCTGATCGAATACATCAAGTATACAGAATGCAGTCATTTCAGAGGAAACAGTTAGCTCAGCATGATGATGATGAATTTGGATTGTCAGATCAACAAGCTCTTTCCCTTTTAGCTTCTAGGACGAACAAATCTGGACAAGGAGAGGGTTTAGCCAGTGCTGCTGCAATACAAATACAGAAAAAGTTTCGGGGTTGGAAGAAGAGAAAAGAATTCTTGATCATTCGTCAAAGAATTGTTAAAATCCAGGTTCGTTGTTCTACTCTTTATTTTCCTGTCTTCCTATTTTTCGTAAGTTAAACTATACATTTAGTGGCTTTATTTTTATTTTAGTTTCTAAATGAAAAAACTCTACATTTTTGCCCCTGCGTGAAAAGTTGATTAAAACTTAGTCCCTATCGTTTAATTTAGTTCTAACGGTCTTAGATTATTTTTCCCATATGGGACCAAAACTAAAAGGCACGTGACTGGGTGTAGAAACCAAAATGTAACAATTGAGACCAAAATGAAGTATAAAATTTCCACTTATGACTAAAATGGAAAACTCTGTTAAGTAGAGAGGGACTAGTGTGTCGGTTGTAGGAACCAAAATGTAAATGTTGGGACTAAAATCAAATATAAATTTTTTACTTCTAAAGTGGAAAAACGGTGTTGTTGTGTTAACTAGAAAGGGACTAAATCTAATATGGTTGTGACGTTGTCCAATGGAAGGATCAAATCCTTAATGTTATTTTTTTCAAATAGGAACAAAAATGTAGAATTTATGAATATAGGGACTAAAATGAAAATTATGTGAAGTGTAGAAACTAATTTTTTAATTTGCTTTTTTAATATTATGGCTGTTGGATTTACCACATCGAACATCCTATCATCAACTATTCTACAATTTAGGTGAAAGTTGACAGTATTGTGTTTAGATTTTAGTTTGTAAATTAAGTGAAGAAATAAACTCATTATTTTAAAGTCAACTAGAGTTTGAAGTGAATTTTGTTTCTAACTGGATTTAGAAAAAAATGTCAAACATGTTGACACAATGTTCAATGGAAACTGAAAGTTGGTTTAAATGTTCAAACCGGAATCTACACACAACTATATTGATAGGGACTTGAGTATTATGGGGTGCCTAATACTCACATGTTTGGTGAAGTATTTAAGTATTTGATTATCTCCATTAACAACTAACTTTTATGGGTTGATTCCCCATGTGTTTGGGCGTTTTATTTTATCAATTGGTTTTAGAGGTGGTTGTATCTTGGAAAAAGCTAGCTGCAAAGGCTTCTAGCTATCGAAGAAGTGAGGTGTTGTAGAATGTGAGCTGTCAAGAAGTCAGCTCTTAGGAAAGGTGTTATGATGGGGACTTGAGTATTTGGTGCCTTGATCTCATTAAGTGGTATGAAATGTTTGGTGGGGTATTTAAGTATTTAGTCCCCCTGGGTTAGGAGGGAGTGCTAAAATGCTTTTTAGTCTACAATACTTCCCAACCTCTTTTTGGTATTTATATAACTTGCATGCTCATAGATATCACGTTGGGTGTCAATGTGGGTAATGGTTTCCACTCTCTTGTTGTAAGGAAACCAGGTTTAAGAAATAATGTTATCCTTCCCTTCATTTGTTGTTGATGTCTTCTATCTCGTTTTCCTAAAGTATTTACAATCTGGTTGCTGAAGAAGCCTGGAGATTGAGCACCCATAGAACTCTCTTTTTTTGTCTGTTTTTTGTTATGTGCCCTTCTACATTTGATATATTCTTCAACTGACTTGAATTCCATGGTGTTGAAGGCTCATGTAAGAGGTCACCAGGTCAGAAAGCAGTATAAACCAATCATATGGTCCGTGGGAATCCTGGAAAAGGTCATATTACGCTGGAGGCGCAAGGGTAGTGGTTTACGTGGATTTCGATCAGATACCGTGAACAAGGTCGTCCCTGACCAACCAAGCGAATCTCTGAAAGAGGATGATTATGATTTTCTCAAGGAAGGAAGGAAACAGAGTGAAGCAAGGTTCAAAAAGGCCCTTTCACGGGTGAAGTCCATGGTTCAGTATCCAGAGGCACGGGCTCAATACCGGCGGGTGCTAAATGTAGTTGAGGACTTCCGTCAAACCAAGGTATTTTCTATCAGCTTGTCTTGTCCTACTTATAAACTCATGACGAATATTTGGTTTAATTATACGTGGTTTTTATATGTAGCAGGGAGATAATATGAATTCGATGAATTCTGAAGAGGCAGTTGACGGTGTGGAGGATTTGATTGATATTGACATGCTTTTAGATGATGAAAATTTCTTACCTATAGCTTTCGATTGATTCTCTGCTGTGGCTCTACCCACTCACCCTCCCACCCGGTAAATACATGATGCTCAGTTGGTTTTGTTTGCCATTGGAAACTTCCTAACATCGCGTGCTGCTGTAGATATAATATATATTGGATCATAGGTCTTCCTGTTTTATAGCAAAACACTAGTATCCAAGGTTGGATTATAAATAGATTATGAAACCTTGAACGCGTTAAGGGTTGACACTTCAAATAACATAATAGACATGATTTAATTTTATATATGGTGATTTGTATATGACATGATGATTTTATTTATATTGAAATGTTTTTAATTCTTAAAATTGTATCATTATATTTTAATAATTTAGTAGTTTAGTCATTTGCAATTTTGGATAACCATGTTATTGGTTTAGAGTATCAATCATTGTTTCCTAACAATTTTTTTCATCAAGTTTCGAATCCGAGATCTTATTTAGAACGTTCGAGTCTAATACTACTTCAAACCAACATGTTAGTTGTTTTTGGTTTACTTGTCATTTAAATTTTGTTTTAATTCATATAATTTATTATAATACTTGATTATATACTGATTATCATGATAAAATGATGTTTTGTTTGAAATACTGATAAAAATGATTATTAGTGAAAAATAACTATTTTTCTTTAGAAGAATTTTAGAATTTTATTGTAATGCTACAATTCTAAATAGAAAATTATAAATATACATTAGAGATTAAAATAGTCTTAGAAAACATTTAGATTATTTTTATTGTAATACTATTGATAGTTTTATAAACAAACTAAGTTTGAAATAAAAGATGTTGGTAAAACAAGTTTAATTATGGGTCAGAATAGTAAGGAAATGAGTCATATATTATTATCTCAAGAATAATATATTAAGAAATTTGTAGAAAATTTAATTATTATAACTTTAAGTCAGCAAACACCTATCATGATGTTAATATTAAATTAAAGAAAAACAAAGGAGAACCAATTTTTCAAACCTAAGTATGTCTAAATTATTAGAAGTTTATAGCATTTAATAGTTTTAGACCAGGTATTGATTAAGCAGTAGCTAAATTGAGTAGGTATACTCGATGTTTGAATCAAGATCATAAGGATGCTCTTGCAAGACTAGTGAAATATTTAAGAGATACTATATATAGTAGATTTTTTATTATACTAAAAGGTACAATGATGCTAATTGAATTACTGATTTGATAAGGAAAAATCCATAAGTGATTATGTGTTTAAATTTAGAGATGATGTGGTTACATGAATATCAACTAAACAAATAATTATTATAAGATCAACAATTGAATAAGAGTTTACTACTCTTGAAATGTTAGAAAGTGAAGATGAGTGGTTGAAAAACTTAACAATCATTCCATTAGAAATGAAACCAATCTTATTAGTGTCAATGTATTGTGATTGCAAGTTGACAATAACTATAACTAAAAATAATTATGAAGGAGAAAAACACATATAATTGAGACATAATTTAATAAAGCAGCTGCTAGAGAGTGAAACAATTTTTATTGATTATGTTAAGTCAACAGGAAATCTAGTAGATCCTCTAACAAAATCCTCAAGGAGAATAAGTCAACAGGAAATCTAGTAGATCCTCTAACAAAATCCTCAAGGAGAAAAATGATTTAAGAAACATCAATGGAAATGAGACTCAAGCCAATTGAAAACAAACAAGTGTTGGAAACCTACCAAACCTTTGTGATTGGAGATCCAATGAACAAGGTTCATATGGGTAAAATAAGTCACTTGTCAATTATGCTAACACTAAAATTGATTAGAATCAATTTTGCCCCTTCCGGTGGTGTGTAAAAGTACTAGATATTGGATCATTGAGAGGATAAACTTTGTAGTTAAATTGTATGTGGTATGAGGGATTTTAAATTTTGACAAATTATTTAATGATATCCATATCCCTTAAAGTGTGGTGTATGAATTGCAATATACACATGATGAAATTACCCGTATGAATGTCAAGTGTGACCACTTGTATGTGATCATGACAAGGTCTTTAGAACATTCATGAATACCAGACACACACATGGCTTAATAAGCACAACATAACGATAGCAACATGAATTATGAGTTTATTGTGATTGATTAACCATTAGCACACACTAGTGTTTTTTTGTTTATATAGTTTGCTACAAGAACTACATTGTGTGTTAAGTTTCTCAATCTAAGATTGATTCATATAGCTTGCTACGAGCTTTGAATGAGATTTAATATTTTTTTCTTTCTTTTCTTCTATCATCTTTTTCCAATACGTGGGAGTTTATTATGTTTTTATTATTCCAAAAGGAATTAAGTCCCAAAATGAATTAAGTCCCACATAACTTTGTTTCCTTTCTTTCCAAGATTTTATATACCAACACTCTCCATATACCTTTAAAGTGGGTGGTAAGGGTTGTGGACCTCATGCACATGAAGTTGTGGTTTTCATTTGGGCTTTCTATGCACGTTTCAAATTAATTTGGTGAATGTAACAAGGAGGTTTAGGTCATTTTCTAATATTGACGTTGAGTTTATTGTGGTTCCCACATTTGAGGGATCTTTGTCCTCCATCTCTCATCGTTGGATGTTGCATAGGAACATTGGTCGTTGCAAGTTCCATGTGAATGTTTTCTTCCCCTTAGGCAACATTCCATAACTTGCGTAACCTAGTGGGAACATGTGACCATATAGGTCAAATTTACTTTCTTATAAATAAATTCATATACTCTCCTTCTCTTATAAACATTTATATATTAGATGATCTAACAATATTATGAAAAAAGCTTTGTGCTTTTACTCAACTTCCTTTTAGAGTCTGTCTACTACGTTAGTTAGCATGGTTAGTTTTTTATAGAACGAGAGGCAGAATCTTATAATCAAGACTTGTAAAGTTAGAAGGCCATGTGGTCAACCATTTATGTTCAAAGGCATAAAGTATGACTACTATAAACAAAGGATGCTTGTTTTCTTTGAGTCATGTCACATTAACATGTTAGATATGGTGGAAAAAGATCACCACATTCCACTAGATGGAAATCACTACTAGATACTATGGTATCTTTAGAATGAAGAACAAAAATATTGATATCAAGTGAATTCCAAAGCTCACAGTATTGTTATGTGGGCCATATTGTAAAATAAGTATGCTAAGGTACAATCATTCAAATTGTGTCAAACAAATATAAAACACACTTACTATCACATATGAAAGATCAAAGAAAGTTCAGAAGAACAAACTCAGTTTTCTAACTCATTAATACAAATTTTTCAATGTTGAAGAAAATGAGAGTATATTTGCAGATTTAAGATAATTGGCAATAAAAATCAATCATTTGGAAGAGTTTTTAAAAGTTGTGATTTGATTGACAAAATCTTAAGAACGATATCTACTCAAAGGAGTTCTCAACATGAGGATACTAAGAAACTTATCCTAGAAAAGCTTATTGGTATCTTAGAAGTTCATGAAGAAGTGCTCTAGTGTGATGTGATGTGATGCTCATAAGATTTTTTTTTTCTCAATGCCTATAAGACATTGTTGAGGACTTATCAGACATTGTTGAGCTAGACAATTGAGATGACTTCTCTTTCCGAACACACAAGTTTGAAAAGGTGTTTAGAAAACATGTAGGGTTCATAAAAGAGGAAATATTCAATCCAAAAAAGAAATCTAAAGAATGAAAGGAAAAAGGGCATTTAGTGTGATTGAGAAGCTTGGTCATTATAGGTTAAAATTCCTATTACAAGAAAAATAATTCATGTCAACATGAAAAAAAAAATCTTAATCTCTTTGAATTGAATGATAATAAAGAGGAAGAATCTCATGTTGCTCTCATTGTGAACAAAAAGTATGATCAACCTGAGGTAGACTCTATTGATATACATTGTACCATATTACAAAACTATTTTAAATACTTTCAGACTTTCTAGTGCTTACTAGAGTCTTGAGAAGGATTTAAAATCTTTAAAACTAAGTATGAGAAGGAGATGTTATTATCAAATAAAACATTAAGCCCAAGTACAAAAATGAGAAACTATGTGAAAAGGACACATTTGAAGCAAAGACTTGAGACTGAAAACCCAAATTTTAAAGAACTAAAGAAGGAAGTGATTATGGAATCTAAAAGTTTTGGAAAAGGTTCTAAAATAGAAGATGTTAGTATGATAGTAAATGATCTACAAACTAAAATACTTCCTTAAGGAAAGTCCTATCCCAATCTTTTATAGGTGAGAAGTCTTTTAATCTTCTTATAAGAAAACCAAAATGACCTCATGCTAAAATCGAGATTGAATATAAACAAAAACATTCATAACACAAAGCATGCATGATAGCTGTCGTTTTGCTGTCAAATTAATATGATTCTAGCGTAGACTTGTCTAACACTAGAGAGATGATAGTATAACTGTGGTCAGATGACCCCAAGTCGTCTCCCAACGAATCCAATAGTAAGATCAGTTGATCAGGGTTTAAAATCTATCTGTAAGCAATAAAAGTTAGCAATAACAATAAAGATAAAAAAGGAGTTTGAGATAGTTGTGCAAAAAATATAAAAGAGATTAAAATAGCAAATAAAAAGCGGTTGATCCCAAGTTCTTCCACCATTGAATTCTTCACAGGTTCTCTAAAGATTAATCTTTTCTCAATC
>Ga0123342_1008765_pt1 | contig 12517 bp, 6 predicted proteins | sample Turbeawhitnodule_FD_89960 | JGI IMG/M metagenome (GOLD analysis project Ga0123342, IMG submission 89960) | Root nodule microbial communities of legume samples collected from Mexico - Turtle bean Mexico white nodule | ecosystem: Host-associated > Plants > Roots > Nodule | place: Mexico: Nepantla... | reverse complement strand
GGCTAACTGAATTGCTGAATCAATTGGTTTCTGAAATAAGTTCATTCTAGCTTTGAAAAGTTTGCGAAAACCCCTTTAAACCATTCACCCCCCCTCTAGTTTAAAGCCATCTTTTCTAACAATGATTTGTGATATTGGACAAGATAGTTTCTAGCAAGCTTCACTAAATTGCTTAAGTTGTTGCATGAAATGCTTCTAGATACTAATCATTTATAATTTGTTGTAAAGAGAAAATATATGATGTTGTTTATGATGATATTGATAAGTGTTTAATTTCAGTAATATTTCTTATTAAAATATAGACACTTATGAGGATTTATTGCTAATTTACTTATCAAATAATCCCTAATTTATGAAGTTGTAACTTTTTTACATTTTTTATGATCATTATTTGAATAAGAGCATTTTATTCCCAAGTTTGGTGTTAATTGCAGGTTTCTAGGGAGGATTGAAGATTTGGAGTAAATGAGAATGATTTGAGCTAAAAAGAGAAAGTTGGAATGTGCCAAAATAGAGAAAAGTGTCGGAAAAGCCAATTTCGCAATAGGAGTATCTCGCTTGAGCGGGAATGCATCAAACAGATTGGGATTTTTGTATGTTTTATCACTTAGCCCATCAACACGACACAGGAGGCGACCTAACCCTAGAAAATTAGGTTAAATATGGGCCTAAAGACTCAACCCTAGTGTGCCAGATTGAAAGAAAAACACCATAAAGTGAATTGTAACCTAATTAGGAGAATGGAAGGTGCTAGAAGTATGCGTGGCTAAATCTACCCTTTGGGATTGAGAGTAATCTGTTTGAACTCTTATGTATTTAGGTGATATTTATACATTATAATATTCAGTCCTTGATTGATTATTGGTATTGTTGTTTTACTTCTAAATTATTGTGACAAATTGAGAATCTTAAATCTGACTCGAAAGTAATTTTAGGATTCTAAACTAAACAACAATACTTAACATATTTGAGTGCTAGGAATATACTTGTTATGTTAATTGCTATTAACGTATGAGCTTGATTCTAAGTTGTTCTTATAATTATGCGAGGGATCGATATTTAGGGAACATTCTTAAGAATTTTATATGCGAGATATCGATATAAATGACTTTTATACGGGCATCAATTTCAATCAAAGAACTTAATATTAACATGCTAAAACAGTTTGCGAAAATCTTTTATAAACAATTCACCCCCTCTTGTTTAAGGCCATATATTCGTAAAATAGAGTTTTCGTGTGGGGAATCTTGCTCAAGTGAGACAAATTGGCGCTCAAGTGAATTCTACGACGAAACTTTGAGTTTTCTACAAAGATTCTCGCTCAAGCAAGTTTTGTGTAAAAAATTCTCGCTCAAGCTAGATTTTTTTTTTTTGCAAAAAAAAATTAAAAAAAAAGATTTAAATTTTTTTCAAAGGTAACATCCTCCCTATATACCTCCTAATCAGTTGCAGGTTATGTATTTTGGCTTGGGGACATGTTTAATTATTCAAGGGGGCAGATCCAGCAAATAAAAAAAGACTATAGATGAAGATTTTAACAAAGAGCTGGATGACTTGAGCAAAAATATGGTTTTATGTTTCTAATTCTATTTTCTATTCATTTATTTGAATTTTGTTTTATTTTTTTGTTTAGTTTTTTTTTATTCGGTTATTTTTTTTATTTGCTTATTTGGTAGTTTGAATAAATTTGTTGTTTTGTTAGTTTCATGTCTTGAATTATTTTTCTTGAATAAATTTCAGTTTTAATTTTTTTGTTTTCTAGTTTTATTTTTTCTCAATTAAAAAAGAACTAGAATATTAATTTTGAATTGTGAAAAAAAAAAGAATTTGTGTTTAAATATTAAATAGTGAGATGAATTAGACACATGTTAGAAGAGAAAATATGATTGAATCGTTATTCAACTGTAATTGAAATTGTGATACATGAAAAATTTAACAAGATGATTGATTAGGACAGAGAATGACAAAACAAAAAGGAATGAGACCAATTAAACTAAATGAGTGTGATCCTTAAACAGTTTTGACAATTTTACTGATGAATTGGCAGTTGTGGTTGCTTAATTTTTATTTTTTGTTACATCATAAAAGATCATGAAGATGATTGAGGCATTTGTTTGTGTTAATTAGGAACCCAGGGCCAAATTGCCAACTTTTATTTTATTAGAATTTCATTTTTTTATATATCCCCTTTGGGCCAAGAATTATTGTTATTATTGCACCCTAACCTTTGATGATATATTTTCCTACCCTTTAGCTTGTTTAAGGAAGGAGAACATAAATGCAATACATATAGAAAAGGGAATGGTTGGTTCTGATTGTGGAAGCTCAAAAAGTTGAAAATAGGAAGAATCTTTTTCTATTATTGATAAAAGTAAAAAGAAGAAGAAAGAAAAACAAAAGAAGAAAAAGAAATAGAAAAGAAAGAAAAAATTTCATCATGAAAATCATGAAAAGTTAGAAAGAAAATGAGGGAAAAGCTGACATTGAAAGCAAGTGGTGATTAGATAACATATATGTTCTCTATAATTGAATTGTAGGTATGTTATTCTTTTTTTAAGATGTGCATTTTGTTACCTAAGAAAAACCAATATTTTTTGGAAGCCCAACCTCATTACAACCCTGAAAAAGACCTCAAGATTCATGTTTCTAATATGTTTGTGATTTGAAGATGAAATGAAAAGCAGCTATGATTTAGTGAAAATAGAGATAAACACTTACCTGCTGTGAGCATATGAGAAGAAATTCCTTAATGAATTGTCATTTATTTGTTTTGATTTGATCCTGAAAGTTGATTGTGTCTATATTTTTCTATATTTGAATTTGAAAGAATCATAAGTTCCTGATTTGATCTATTGTTTAGTGAATTAAGCTGTTTGATATTTAAATTCAAATATATTCTTGCTTGAGGACAAACAAGATTATAAGTTGGGGAGAGTGATAAGTGCCTAATTCAGTAATATTTCTTATTAAAATATAGGCACTTATGAGGATTTATTGCTAATTTACATATAAAATAATCCCTAATTTATGAATTTATACCTATTTTACATTTTTTATGATCTTTATTTGAATAAAAGTATTTTATTCCCAAATTTGGTGTTAATTGCAGGTTTATAGGGAGGATTGAAGATTTGGAGTAAATGAGAATGATTTGAGCTAAAAAGAGAAAGTTGGAAGGTCCCAAAATAGAGAAAAGCGTCGAAAAAAGCCAATTTCGCAACAGGAGTATCTTGCTCAAGCGAGATATTCTCACTTGAGCGAGAATGCGTCAGACAGATTGGGATTTCTTTTATGTTTTATCACTTAGCCCATCAATGTGACACAGTAATCGACCTAACCCTAGAAAATTAGGTTAAATAGGGGGCTAGAGACTCAATCCTATTGTGCCAGATTGAGAGGAAAACACCACAGAGTGAATATTAACCCATTTGGGAGAATGGAAGGTGCTAGAAGTATGCGTGGGTAATTCTATCCTTTGGGATTTGGAGTAATTTGTTCAAACTCTTATCTTTTGAGGTGATATTTATATATTATAATATTCAGTTCTTGATTGATTATTGGTATTGTTGTTTTACTTCTAAATTGTTATGACAAATTGAGAATCTTAAATTTGACTGGAAAGAATTTTTAGGGTTCTGAACTAAACAACAATACTTAACATATTTGAGTGCTAGGAATAAACTTGAAATGTTAATTGCTATTAACGTATGAGCTTGATTTTAAGTTGTTCTTATAATTATGCGAGGGATATTTAGGGAACATTCTTAAAAATTTTATATGTGAGGAATCGATATAAATGACTTTTATAAGGGCATCAATTTCAATCAAAGAACTTAATATTAACATGCTAATCAAAATACATGTGAGTGAGAGAGATGAAACCTAATTCCTATTTTTCCAACTTGGAGCAATTAATTATTTGTTGTTTTCTTATTGATCATTGTCAACACAATCACTTCAACACTCTTTTTAATTGTTTTGTTTTATATTTAGCAATTATTGTACTTGAATAGTCAACTATTCCTTGTGGGATCAATACCCGTCCTTAGGGACAATTATTACTTCTGACAACGTAGTGCACTTGCCGTAAAAAGTCATCATATATCAAGACAAAGACAACTCGAAAGTGACATCAATGTGTATCTAACTCCGTTAATATAAGACCTAAGGTTGTTGTGCAATAAAGGAGTGGAGGTATTTGATGTAAAGCAGAAAGTGAATTTTGATATGCATTCATAAATTATTTTGCACCGTTACTGATTTTCAAATGTATGGGAATTTGAAGGGTTATAGTGCTAAAGGTCAACATACTTTCTCGATATGTGAAAAGCACAAGTTACCATCAACTAATACATGGGTGGAAGGTGTCTTACATTGGCCATTAAAGGTTTTTAAAATGTAATCACCCTTATCGTAGGTTAAAAAAGGATTTCTATGGCTGTTACGTGGACAAAATTGCACCACCACCTTAGTGGCAGGTTGATTAAGTCCCACTTCTTTTTATTTGGCAAGCAGACCAAGTCAAATGTAGTACAACTGAGGGTTGTCGTATCCACACGGATTTAATGTTTATCACAGTAGATATATCTTTCAAGATGAAGTTGTTAGGATTGATGGCTATAACAAGAGGGGGGTGAATTATGTACAAAAGATTTTCACAAATACTTTGCTTAGAATAAAACTTTAACAATCAAATCAGAAAAGAAATTCAGAAAGCCAAACAAATTCCCAAACAGAAATAAATATCAGAATTATAATCGGTTAAAATAACGATTCAATCGGTTGTTTATGACAACAGAAAATATCAAACAGTTATGGAGAGAAGAGATAGAGAGAATTACACACAAGGTTTATACTGGTTCACTCTATCCAAGAGCTACATCCAGTCCTCAGTCAAACCACTGAGTATTTCACTATGCAACCAATCACATATTACACATACACCACACAAAGAGGTGACTTTGAATCCCACAAAGCCTACTCACCCTCATTGCACACAGCCAACACCTCAAGCCAGAATCACACTGACTTTACAAGATTTTACAACCGTTTTACAGAGAGTAATATGAACAATTACAAGAACCTAAATAAAGTTAGAAAACACCTAGAATCACAGTACACCAGAAACCCTATTGATCAATTCTTGAATCACAACAAAGCTCAAAAGCAATCTTGCTAAAACTTGGTAAAACACCTTTTCACAAACAGTTGGTAATCTCTCAAATCAATCACAAATTAGAGTATAAAACTTTTTTGTTTAATCAAATCCTTTTACGTCTGAAAGAAGACTAGTTTTATAAACCTTGAGAAGCTACCGTTGAAGGTAGATTTGAACAACCAAATAGTTAAAACAGGTTTTCAAAAAACTGTTATGAAAACATACATTTAATTCGTTAAAACTGCGATTTAACCGGTTGAATGGTGTTGACAGTTATACAAATGATTCAAAAAACAGTTTCAAAACACCTTTGCCAGCTAAGTGACAAACAACCGATTATCTCAAAACTTTAATCGGTTGATTTTCCCTTTGCATGGAAAAACACTTTAATCTTTAAAACATATTGAAATAAGCTTTTTTTGAGAATCCAGACTGATCTTACAAAGATTCTAAACCCCATAACAAAACCTAAACCTAAAACATAACACAACTTCAGGCTTCATGAGGATTTGATACATCAAAGCTTCCCATCTTCAACAGAAGTTATGTGTAAACAGAAGTTGATTGCATATATAAATAACTATTATAATAATGGTACTATGATATTTAGATCAAGAGGTGAAGCTAGACAAATAACTAAATTAGAGGTATAACAATATAACACATATGTTGGGATTGAAAGAGTTTTGTGAATCCCCTTTATTATTGTTATTTATGAATGTTATGTTTATTCAAACTCTCATATATCTCTCACTGCCTCTTGTTGGCTCTGATTCTCGATTTCTCGAGACATATCGATGGTTTGGAATGTTGCTCCAAGGTTCCTATTTATAACATTTTAGAATGAGATTTGAAGGGATTCATGAGATTCAACATTCGCTCAGCGCAAGCCAATCTGCTTTCTTTATTTTTAAGTAATCTTCGGGGTTCAAGCCCATTTATTGCTCTTCTTGGGATCTTCAAAGTCAGATATTTGCTAGGGATTCGCTCCAAGCTTAGCCCAACACCAACCTCTCTTAACCATGAAGTAAATTTTGCTTGACTTTGGCTTCAAGTGAAATCCCCTTCCTTCCAACTTTGGTGCATAATGATGGCTTGAAACCCTTCCTGAGCAAATTTGGGCTTTCTTCATGGGTAAGGATGCTCTGTGCCCATCCCTTCAGACTTCGGTCAACCATTTATTCTAGCTTCAATTTTTTCAGCGTATGTAGAAGTGCTTATCATTTTGAGTGTCTTTCACGAGGCTTGTTCTTTGGACCCAATCCATTGAGTCGTTCTTCATACACTAGGCCAGATTGACTCTTTTTACTTCATCCTTGTTCGCTTGTTTTTTTGCCCTTTTCTGCAATATTTCTATAGATTTCTTCTTTTCTTCCTTGTCCATAGGTGCAACTGGAGTTGGAGAGCTTTTGACATGCTTTTCACATTTTATTAATTATGGTTCACTGATTAAAATGGGATTTATTAAGAATGAAGACAAATGGGTCAGCAAAGATGAAGAAAACTACTCTATTGTTGGACCAAGTGGCACTACTACATATGAATATGGAATGCATTTGATATTCTACATTCCTCCTGAAGACCATGGTGAACCTTTATCTCCTTTTGAAAAGATTATGCTCAACCAGATGGATACAATGGCACTAGTGATCAGAAAGATCACTGTGAATTCTATGTTCCATGATTTCAACACCTAGATGATCAAATTTTAGTTGTCTAACAACTACTTGTTGAGTTCCAGTGTGGAAAAGTGACCTAGGATTTACATGCATTCTTTATTTTCTGCATTAAGAACATTATTATATTTCTTCTTTTATGTGTGTTTGTAATTTTGATTTCTTTGTCTTCTATTTTGAGTTCTATTTGTTGAAGACAAAGGGGGAGAAATTTGTGTTTTTCTGTATTTTTCTTATGTTGCAGTATATTGGTTTAGAATTGTATGATTAGTATGGTTGTGTGGTTCTTAGATTGCATATTCTTTTATTTTTCTTACAGGGTTTTCTCATCAAAATCGCTCACACTATCACTGGAGATTTTTCTTCACAAAATAAGGGGAGTTTGTAGACCTTGAAGATCAAGTCACATCTTTATTTGATGTTTTCAGATCATATAGTGAAGATTGGATGGCACAAATTGTGTGTGTGTGTGTCTAGGTAGATTTTAATGTATTTTGATTATTTCTTCTTAACCATGCATTATGATCCAAGTCTGCTCCAAGATTGTTTTTCAAACAGTTTATTTTAAAATTGGCTTAGTTTTTCTACTCGTTGTCTAAGACATTAATGTGTTAAACATTGTCTTTACTAAAGTCCTTTGGAGTATAGTAAGTGTTTTTAAATTGTTGATTTATCGCATTAACAAGTTAAAATCACATCATCTTTTCAACTCTTATGTTTCTGTTATCATCTACTATGTTTTGTTTTGTGAAGATATACTATGTTTTCAAAATATTTTTTCTTTTGTAAAGTTTTGTTTTTAAAGTTGTTGTTTTTCTGTTTAGTAAGATCAACAAGTTATTTCGAAAAGTTAATATGTTTCAAGTTGTTGATTTCTACTGTTAAGTGAAATCAACTTGTTATTTCGTGTTATCAACTTGTTGAATTTTAATTGTTCTCTATTTTTCATATCATAATTATTTTCAATAGTTAAACATTTTTATTTTTCATAAAATAGTTTATCTATGACTTATAAAATTTGACGAATTTTAATAAGAAAGAATATAGAGACTTTGTTTTGAAATCTTTGAGAAACACTTTTGTGTTATTGGATCATTTTTGTGTTGGTGAAGGAGATGCATATGAGGTTTTACAGTAGTAATGTTATTTGTTGTCTCTCAGGTGTTTTCAATCCTTTTATACAATTTTTGTAGTTTGTTAGTTAAATTTAGATAGGGTTTCTATATTTTCTACAATCAGTTGTATTTTGTTTATGTGTAAAAGTTCTTGTAAGGGTTCAAGAACTTGTTTCTTGATTGTACATTTTGTAATCTTGTGTTTTTTAGTGAATTCTCAGCCGGTGTGGCTAAGAACTGGATGTAACTCTTGTGGTAAGAACCAGTATAAAAGATTTATATGATTCTCTCCATGCCTCTCTTTACAATTTTATTTTTGTTGTATCTGTAGTTCTCATATTTTCAATTGGCTTAAAATAATATAAAATTTATTGATTTCTTTCATTTTTTTTTCTTGTTAAGCACTTTTATAATTTATTAAACAGAAAAATCAATCAATTGATATTACAAAGATTTTCATATTGACTTATATTTTTATGAAAATCTTTTAAAAACAATTTACCCGAATTATTTTCTACCAACAATTCTAACATATAAGAGTTAAGCAACATGGCATATGCAAACAAAGAAAACTCAATGTAGTTAAGTGATGTTTATAAGCATGGCAGAAGGGTCCTTGCCCAGAGGAATATTTAGGAGGGCTTTACAATTTACAGGCCTTGGAAGAGTCTTTATGAGTTCAATGTTACTCTTTTCCAACGGGGAGAGGAACTAGGGAGCTATAGATTTGAACTTTGTTGGTATTGCCAGTATAGTGGAAGAGAGGCATAAATTTGGATAAAAGAGCAATCTCTTATGCGAAGGTAAAATATTTCCCATCCGGGAAGGGTTTCATATAAACACGGTCTAAAAAGGAGCAAGGTTTGGCCCGAAAAAATCGGCCAACTCATCGGAACAAATATGAAAGGAGGAAATATACTCTCCAATCTTAGATTTAGAAGTAAAAACTGAAGAATAGTGGTTTACTTCACCAAGTACCCAGGAGTACTCAGGATCTGCAATAAGGGAAACCTACCTTTCCTAGTCCCTTTCATTACAACAGTTTCAGGATTTCCTTAGTTTTTTAGGGGAAGCCTAATGTTTCCCCTTTGCCTTTTGGGTCAAGGTAGTCCCAATAGGGACGTCATTGGAAGGTCCAACAATGTTAGCAATGGCGGTCTCAACTGCAATAACGGGATGAGATTCTATCTCTAAAGAGTCACTCAGGAGAGAAACATTTGGATGAAGAACTTATTCCAATGGGATTAACTTCCCTATCAACTAAGCGGTTATCCCTACTAATAGAGTAAGATGGAGACGAAGAAGAAGAAGAAGACATTAGAGCATACCTACAAAGAAATAGAGTGACATTGACAAACTTGGAGAAAGGGAGAACTAAAGAACCTTAAAGCAATCACAAACGTCGCGAAACTTTGTAGAAGAATATAAAGGTGAAAAGTCAAAACGAAGACAATGAAAGCCCTTAGGAGAAAGTGGGAATTCAAGAAACTTCTGGAAGGGTATAAGGGGAAATTGAAAGGTTATAAGGTTTAAAATTTTAAAAACCTTAAAATGAAACGTCACAATTTCCCACTATCAAACCTACATCGAAAAGGTATAACCTATTATTAACTTGAAATCCATCATTAATGGGATCAAATATTTATGGCATTAATGTCAATCATTAATTAATACATTCAATATCAGAGACAAAGTTGAACAAGCTCGATTTAAATAATTATTAAGGTTGCAAAGACCAACCAGATGGCTAATGTTTTCAAAAACATAATAATAGTCCCATTGCTGAGTTTGGGGGGCTAATGTACTACCCGACCAATGAAATTTGGGTTATTAATATTCAAGTAATATCATGGATATCTTTCATTCCGTAAAAGTCGGGTTGTTAATATTTATTTTATATTAACCACCTGCAAATTAGTATAACAAACACTATAACCACTTAAAGATACACATATACTCTGAATTACTATAAATCTCATGATGTATTCGTAAAATTCGACATCCTATCTATACTATTATAGAGACACATGTTTGAATCTTACCATCTATTTAATACAAATCTGAGGGAGTACTTCCAACTCATTCAATACTTGATATTCACTAATTACTCAAAGATTATGTACTCTTACTGACTTGAGCGTCGAGAAGTCTTATGCGGGCAGACTTCCACTCGACTTTTGGTGATTAATCTCAACAATCCTATAAGGAGAAGTTTGAGCTTCACCAACAACACGGATTCCACGATTCAAAAGGTCCAACGTCAAATCCAATAAAAGCAAAATATGAGTGAAACTAAGAATTTTTGTTACAATTTATATGTTTGTTACTTTGCTTCTTTCTGCATCAATTATTGTATAATTAACACGAAATAATAATATGATTTCTTAAATTAAAATAATTGTTTCTAACTTATGTGAATTTGAAGTGCTTTATATTCTTCACTGAATTTTATTTGTGATATTACATGGGTTTGCTCTCTTATTGATGTTAGAATCGTATGCTCTTGCTATGTAAAACTTTGATTTTAGTTAAATATTTTGTTAATACATTTCTCGAGAGCATAAGAGTGTAAAAAAGTTATATTCTCATTTAATTATATATAATAAATTTATTGAGTTTTAATATTAAGTACAGTTAAAACCAAAGTTTATTTTCTTTTATTAACATTGTAAAATCTTTTAACATATGTGTTTATCTATATTATAATACATTTCTAATTAATAATACTTATCTATCCAATAAAATAAAAGAAATAATATATACAATTTTGTTTTTTTAAACACTTTGACATTTGTGTAGTTTCAATATTTGAGTGTTCCACATTATTTCTCTTTATTCTGTTTGTTTCTAGGTGTATGGTTGAGCTCACATTAAATTGCCTATTAAAGTTGTTTGAGATATTAATTTTATTTCAATTTATGTTTTGACTACTATTAATTCATATTTATGTTTTAAATTTTAATTATATCTAATTCTAGAGTATATATTTTGGATTGTAATTTATTTGACTTTACAATTTCATAGAGTAATTTTCAGATATTTTTTTAGAAAATATAAAATAATCTTTTTTTAAACATTCATTTGTCTTTATTGATATCCGCATATATATAAAAAAAAGTAATATTTTTAAATGAATACTTAATAAATAACAAAACAGATAATAAGACAGATTTTTTTGAAATGTTCCGTTCCGTTTTCATTACTTTATGTTGGAGAAGTGATTTCTAATTCTAAGTGTGACTTTTCAAAAGTTTTTACTTTTGATTACTCTGTCTAATTATAATAAAAATAATAATTTTATGTTATATTTTTTTTGTTATAAAAAAATTTCCAGTTGGTATATGAAAAATAGTTGTCAAAATAGCCGTTATCTTTTTTTTTTATATTACAAATTATATAATGTTCATAAAATATTTTAATATATTTTTATCAATTTTAAAATTTATTTAGAAATGAAATTATTAGTAAACGTTATTTTTATTTGAATGAGGAGTGATCGACTTGCTTTATGAATAAGTGGAAAAAACCTACTTTTTCATCTTTATTTATTATATTCTTGTGAACGTAATTAATGCTCTAAAAGAAAGTAAGGAAGAGTTTGTCTCTTATACTTACTTGCCGTAAGTGAATTCTTTTCTTGTTAAATATACAATATATTATACACAAACTTTTGATAAATTGGACCTAATAATAAAAACATGATGTTTAAAATAATTTTATTACTATTTTCATTATAACCTAATTGAAATGTTATATTTTTAAGGTAGTTTATCATATACTAGTTAACCAAATGTGATTTTGTTACAATATTTTTAGGCACTTTTCTTTATGCCGTTTGTTATGTCCCAATATACCATAAATAGTACAAAATTTTAATCTTTACAAAAATAAATTTAAAATTAATCATGAGTTAAATATTTATGAATTGCTATTTATTTTTAAAAGTCTATTTTCTTCTAAAACAATATCATAATATTAGTGTATATATATATATATATATATATATATATATATATATATATATTTCATCGTAGGAAGTATAATTCTAAACATAATGAATTTGTACCGGAAGGACTAAAATGCATTAAGATAATAGAATAATATATATTAAACGATACAAAAAATTAAATAATACACTCTTCAATCATATTATGTGAATGTGTATGCTAATCTATATCTACCAGTAAAAGGTCAATCAAATAATATAAATAGCACAACTGTGTAGAGATAAATATTTGTTATTATTACATTATTACAGAAAACTTTTGGCAAAAAGGCCAAAATAAAGAAAAAGAAAGAAAGAAATTATTTAGTTCTAAACTCTTAATTTTCAACGCAATAACTGTTTAATGACTTTACGAGTCAACTAGTCAACTCCGCCCAATGAAGAAGGAAAAAAATAGTGTTTGATTTTGATAGAGAAGAAAATAAAGTCTTGGACATCTCGTACACGTTATGAATTCAGACAACAGTTTTCACGTAATTGGCCCTTAATCTTCGGTCCACCATATTCATATTCATATTCTCCATTTGTGTTGTTTCGTTCTTCATTCTCGATATGCTTCACT
>Ga0123342_1008764_pt1 | contig 12518 bp, 5 predicted proteins | sample Turbeawhitnodule_FD_89960 | JGI IMG/M metagenome (GOLD analysis project Ga0123342, IMG submission 89960) | Root nodule microbial communities of legume samples collected from Mexico - Turtle bean Mexico white nodule | ecosystem: Host-associated > Plants > Roots > Nodule | place: Mexico: Nepantla... | reverse complement strand
ATATATATACACACACATATGCGTGTTTGTATCTCGATTCAAAATATAAGCTCTCTTAATACATATTTTGTATCTCGATTCAACTACCATGAACAAAATATTAATAACAAATAAAAGTATCACACTTTCCACTCATTTCACTCTCTTTCACCCAATCCAAACATCTTCACTTTCCACCCTCTTTCCTTCATTTCTTTCATCTTCCACTCCCTCACTTTTCATCATTTAATCCAAATGCAGCTTAAAGCTAGATTGATTGCTAAAAGATACACTCAAATATATATTCTACATTATGGGGATACTTCTCCTAAGGTAAAAATGAATATTGTCCGACTCTTTCTTGCCATGGCAGTTATTCACCATTAATTACTCCATCAATTGGATATTAAGAATTTTGTTTCTTCATGGTTACCTACAGGAGGAAACTTACATGGAGCAACTATCTGAGATTTTACCTCAAGGAGTGTTTGGTTGGTTAGAAAATTGTGTCGGTCTCTCTACGATCACAAGCAATCTCCACACACGGTTTAGAAAATTTAACCACAATGTTCAAATCTTTGAGTTGAACCACAACAAATCATTCCAATTTTTACTATCATACTCTCCTGAAAAATATGTATGCTTAATTGTTTATGTTCATGACATAGTCATTACATGGAATAATACTACCAAAATATCTCAGATAAAATAGCTTTTATGAAATCACTTTCAAACCAAGGATCTAAGATGTCTCAAATACTTTTTGGGCACTGAAGTGGCTCAATCAAAATAGGGTATTGTAAATTCTCAAAAAGAATATGCTTTAGATATTCTATAAGAAACACACATGATTGACTATAGACGACCCATGGATAGTCTTATGGATCAAAATCATAAATAGATAGTGAAACAAGGTGAAGCATTCTCAAACACAAAGGAATATAGAAGACGAGTTGCAATCTCATATTACGAGACCTAACTTGTCTTTCATAGCAGGTGTGATGTGATTAGTCAGGGTATATAGACTCCTCATATTAATCATTGGAATGTTGTAATTTGAATCCTCAAATACCTTTAAAAGGCTCCAAGATAAGGTCTACTATCACAAGATTCAAGAAATACCTAAATCTCTAGGTATAGTGATGCTGACTAGACAGGGTCTACTAGAGACAGAATCTCCACTACTAGATATTGTATTTTTATTGAAGGAATATCATTTCTTGGAAAAGAAAAAAAAATCCAAGTGCTGAAACTAAATATAGGACAATGGCACCACTCACTTATGAACTTGTGTGGATAAAACAATTCCTCAAAGTGCTGAAATTGTGAAATTCAGCAAATGACAATGTATTGTGATAATCAAGCAGCTAGCATTACTTCCAACCCTATGTTTCGTTAAAGAACCAAAAACAAAAATTACTTGTCATTTTATTCGAGAAAAGTTATTGTCCAAAAAAGTTTGCACTTAATAGTTTGATAGCTTCAATAATCAACATGTAGGTATTTTGAAGAAACTCTTGAGAGGACCTTGGGTTTATTCTATATGTTCCAAGTTTGGTACATATAATATAATCTATATACCCTAGCTTGATGGGCAACGTTGGAATAGTTTACATTATCTTTGGATCCAAGTCCTACAGGTGGACTTTATTTTGTTTCTTTTTCTCCCTTTTTGTACTTTTGTTGCAAGATACACAATTATATAAATGTGTTGTGAATATGAAGAGAGATCTAAGAGACTTCTAAGAAAGAGATCTGACGTGTCTTTTCTCACATTTATTCACAAGTTAAACAACAATAAAAGTTTGAACCATGTTAAATGCGCATTTTGTGACATAAATTTGTATATATTATATTCTTCGTGAATCACCCCAAAAGTTTAAATCTTAAAACTTAACAATATCATAGTCCCCAGGGTGTAAATGATATTTTGACTAGTCGGTGCCACTAATCTCCAACAAACCCAATGACCACTTTTATATCACAGTTGATTGTTATAGATGTCACCATGAGCTAAATGAAGGACATGTAACAGTTATGAAGAATGAAAGTATAAGCAATATTGTTTTGAGAAAACCTAACCTAAACAAATATGACTCAAAAGGACACCTAGTAAAATGATTCAAGTCATAATTTGTAGAATAAATTCGGCTTAAAAAAGTTTCAATCCCACAATATACAACCAATTTTTCTTTGAGTATTCAATATTTTTTTTTAAAATAGGTACCTAACAAATTATTAAATCTTGGTTTAAGTCCCTGAAAAAAAACATTCATTTGTATTTCACCCTACTATTATGGTGACACTTTTAACCTATCCCTGGAATACTTTTAGATTTTTCTTTTGATCCCTCAACTTGTTTTTTAAGATAACCAATATGTTTTCTATCATAAGGTGACATATCTTCTGTTAGTATCGGTGACAAAAAGGACGTAATGCATATTATTTCTCAACACTTCAGATTATGTGACACGTGTTTCAACTTGAAAGACATGTGGGTAGTAGAAATAACACACGTAACAAAAGTGACTTAACCAAAAATATTTAGTTTTATCATATACTCAATTTGAAAGAAAAAAAATTGGGTACTAACAAAATCATCATATATTGGGTACCTGAAACTTATTCAAGTCAATAAATAAACCATGAAGAATCTTAAGGTAAATCATAATATGTAATTTAGAATTTTAGATTAATAAAAGATTTCATTAACTTTATTATTTATCATTGGATTGTGATGTGACATTTCTCAAGTGTATGAACTTCTTAAATTCACTCATCACAAACACAGTAAGCAACAAGAAATTCTACAAGTTAAACACTTCAACCGCATGATTTTACTAACAAGCAACATGGTAGTCAAAATTGTGTTCCAACTTGTAGGATCACGTTTTTACCATGCCTTAGCAAGTTTGTGCATGCTCAGAATCACTGCTTTCAGAGTTTCCTGAGTTTGTGTTCTTTTATGTGTCAACAATCAGCAGTGGATCAAGTTTCTTTCTCTTTTCTTCGTTTTAGGTTTTTGTAAAACTAAGTCCATAAAAAACCAAGCCCTAAACCCAACTTTTCTGTAACCCCCCACACTAAAATAGAGATCACCTTCGGTAACCTGACATTAGTGCATCTTCTTCAACCTCCAGCACAAAATTTGCGTCCTCTCTCACCCAAGCCCTGAAAGCGTTGCATGAGCCACTGAACCAGATCTCTTCTCAGCCAGGACTGAGGCTTTACGACTCTCTGGTTGGTTCCTCTGCTTTTGCTGCTTTGTTTGAGCGGTTCATTGGTTCTCTTTCTATGGACAAAATGAGGATCTTTTGAGGGATTATGATTTTAATTGGGATGATATATTTTAGTGGTCTAGTTTAGGCGTTCAAAGTTGTGTTTTGTACTAGGAGTAATCACATGGCTCTACTGTAGTATTTTACATTGCTTTGTTTGTTATTTATGACTTCTTAGTTTTGTATGGGGTTTAGTCATTGACTTTCACATACTTATTAATCTGATTATTATAAATTTAAGCTGAATTAACAATTGGTGTGTTACAAGGGTTTTTTTCTCTTATTATGTTATGCTATATGGATATATATGAATTTTATATATCTTATATAATTTTACACTCATATTACGATTCCACAATTTTGTATCTCCTTTCCGAGTCTGAATAGATCTCGAGTTTAACTAACTTGACAAGCAATTAAAAATTATATGATTTCTTGCAACAGATATAATATAACAAACTAACAAATGTGCAAGAAACACACCGAAAAGATGTTTAATGTCGACAAACCTTCTCCAATTCTTTTATTCCCTTGGCAGATTCTTTTCTCTGAAGCAATGCGAGCCCCAACATATAGTGGGCCTGAAATGTATAGAAAAAGAAAATTCAGAGGGAAACAAAGACAATCAACAAACACAGATTAAGAATGAAAAAGTAAATGATCAACAAGCAACAAATAACAAATATATAATATAGCCACCAACAACTTCCACCAAGAAAATGGTTTTACAGAATTGCATACAGCTCTACTGCAAACCATTACAAAGTAAATATCCCAGAATTGCATACTTATTCCGAAGTTAGTCCAAATGGTATATATATGTACACTCCATTAATCAAACACATTTGTCCGAGGTTCTGATACATGCTAGGCTCTGATATATGACGGGTACAGTTGAATACTAGCTAGCCCATTTCCCCAGCCAAAAATGACAGTTCCCACAAATGTCTTTAGAGTAGAATTTGGAAGAAATGTCCATGCCCTTCCTCTAGCTCAGTTGCTCATCCGTTTCTGGTTCCAAGTCCTCTATCTGTTGTAAGTGCTCAAACTCTTTTCTATCTTCATGCAGTTCTAATTTTGTCTTGCTTTCCAACTTCATTGGTCATCTTCTTTGTCCTCCTCAATCATGGGCTCACGACATCATCCAATTAAAAACTTAAATTTCAAAGATTTTAGCAGTTATATTTGGGTAAGATAAACTATTTTATTAGTACCATACAGTATTCACTATAGCAGTCATCCTGCTACAGCAATTATAATATTGGCCACTCCACACCACTATTTAGGATTGAAAATGATTTGAAAATGATGGTTTATGTTGAAATGTAACCAAGAAAATTAATCTATTTCTATTTCTCGATCTAGGCTGAAGATTCCCATAAATGGCTGGTTCTCATTTCATAGAATAGGCAGATTTGATTTCATATGTATGCAGTATCTATCCTCTCCTATTTCCTTAATTAGGTGAGATGAAGACTATAAATACTTTATAGTCTCTTGGAAAATACAAGTTAAGAATACAATTCAGATGTATTCCTTTCTTCCAAATCTTTCTTTAGACATGGTATCACAGTAAAACCATCCACTGTGGCTTGCCCCATATCTCCCTAAATGTGGAGTTTTACTTGAATTTCCTCTTCTAATGTCGTAAAATGCTGATCCTATTTTGTTTGTTAACAATTGCTACTGTTTTGCTCTTGCTCCTTCGTTTTGACCCTCCTTGATATTGGATTTCTCTTTCAAAATAGCCACTTATTTGTTTGGCAGCTGCCTCGTTCCTGTTTTGTGTACCCCTTTTATTGTTGCCTTCATTGCAATATTTGGAACTCTCATTAATTTGTGACACTTTCCTGCTGCTTAATTGCAACATGTAGCACCATCAGTCTGTCCCTTTTTTTCTGTTCATTGCAGCATTTGGCAGCCCTTTTTTACAGCCCTCACCGCAGCATCTGTCACTTTTATAGGCTACATTCATAACAGACACAAAGCAATAGCATGGAAAAATTGAAATAAAAGTATGTGTGATATGAATATACCTCCTCAGTTAGCAATGTAATATCAGAACACTAAAGTTGTGCTATCAATGTTTTCACAGAGAACTACTTCACATTTTATGAAGCTCCAATATTTAATACCTCATAATTAAATAAACATATTTTATATAAATGCACAATATTTGTACAGAGACATTGGACATTGAAAAATTTTCATTAAAACATAAATAAGTCTATCAGTGGATAATGATCACAATTTTTATAAAAAATGGAATCATAACCAAAATCCCAAATTATATAGCTTTCTCTGTATAGGTGTCTACCAATTACTATAACTGTGTAAGGATACAGATGAAAAGGCATTCAAGTTATCAAAGCCATATCCCAAATGCATGGATCGATAAAAGTTCAACAATAATAAATAAATAGAGAAGAAAAACACTATCATAAGGATATTGGCATAAAATAAGCATCTGTCACCAGTCTTTGCCATATTTTTAGTATCTAGGCTTCATAGTTCATATTTCAAGAATCCATGGCCATCATGAAGTTTTGTAAGCCATGGATCACGAAGTGCATACACATTTATTTAAAAGAAGCCTGAACTCTGTATGATTGTCTACCATTTACAATAGCTTTAAGAATAGAAAAGGAAAGGCATTCAAATTAAGAAAACTACCAAAATCATATCCCAGATGCATCGATCAATAAAAGTTTTAAAAAAATGAAAAATAATCAGGTGCATATTGATATCAAATATGAACCAATCTTTGCCATTTTCTTTTAAGGATAATTTCTGTCATTAACTATACCTTTAAGGACACAGGAGAAGGCAATCAAATCATCAAAATCATAGTCCAGATGCATCTATCACTGGAGGTTCAAAAAAATTGGAAAATACTATCACACATGTATTACTATCAATGCATCCAACTATATTTTCCATCTTTTGAGTATCTAGGCTTGGTAATTCACAGTTGAAGGCTCAATGACGAACATAAAGTTTGCAAGCCACAAACCACTAAGCACAAATGCATCTATCTCAAAGCCAAGACATAATGAAATGTAGCCCACTCAATTCTAAAGGAAATTCCACATTCTTTCTTAAAAAGTGGGTTTAGGAGACCTAACAAAATCCTATAAGGTGAGGTTTCCACTCAATTATGACTCTATCTTAGCTCTATCTTTGATTAATGTCAGGTCTTCAACCCACCCAGCATGCAAACATGCCAACATTTTAAGTGTAGAATTAGATAATTGTAAGTGGTCTAATAACAACCTATAAGAAATGACACAATAGGTCCAACAAACTTCACTAGAATAGGTCATCATACATCTTATAAAGTGGGAATTTACTCCTAACTCAACCCAACATAACAGTCTTTTGTAAGATGACATTTGCATTCAGTTGAATATACTCCGTTTTAGTCATATCTCTAGACTTCTAAGAATCTCCAACACACTTAAATCATCAAATGAACCTACACTAAAACCACGTAAGCTAAATAATTAACCAACACGTGCACGACAGAAGGAACTACAAAATCACAAGGAAAATCAGCAACAAAAACCTTAACTGAATTGCTGTCCAACTGAATTGCCTTCCGAGAATCTTCCTCTACTCTCTCCCAGTCACTACAACCAAACCAAACACATTAACAAAGACCATCCTAAATAGCATTGCAATCTCTAAATTTCCGAAAAATTACACGCATCAAATTAAATTAAAAAAACCACAACACGCGCGAAATTAAAAGGTCACACATACTTGCGCTTGAGATGGCACAGCGCGCGATTCGTCCAATAAATCGGAACATTAGGGCACAGCGTAATCGCCTTCAAACCAAACAAAAAAAAAGGTGATTTTTTATCAATTACTCAAATTCCCGTTAAAGATAACCGGAGAAGAAGAAGAAGAAGAAGAAGAATACCTCGGTGTAAGCATCGATGGCAGCACCAAAACGGTCTTTCTTGAAGTAAGTATTGCCGTTAATACGAAGCTTCTCCGCTTGTTTCGCCGCCGCAGCGTTTGGCCCCATTTCGCTCACTTTTCTATCTTTCTAGAAAATTCTATTACTCCCAAATGGATGCATACAAATAGGGTGTTTAATGCGTGAAAATATAAATTAGATAATAAATAAAAATGGTTGTGTTTGTGTTTATGGATTGTGAGTTATGGAGAGAGAAGGGAAAATGTTCGAGAATTTTCCAGGGAATGAAGAAGGAGAAGCAAGAGAAAAAAAAAACAAGGAAGAGGAACGAGGTAACGCGAACAACAACGTGTCGAGGAAGTTGTCGCTGTTGACTCACTTGCGTTTCTTTGTCAAAGGAATAATAATTGTAAGGTTTGGTCTGATTGGGCTATTGGATACAGAAGAGAACCTCACATTGGTCCTCCTGTCAAAATATAAAACTTATAGCTTCTGAAAATATATTATAATAATAATAATATCTTAAAGTTACTTTATTATTAATAGTTAAAATTTATCAAAATTGTAAGTAAAATATTGGGTGTTTATTTTGTAATCTCATCACAAATTTTGTCATGTGATAAGTTCTAGTCATCAATTTTGAGGATATCAGTCTTTTAAGTTTTTGTTGTCCAAAAAATATCTCTAGTCATTGATTTTGAAGAGATCGTCTCATCATATTTTCTATTGTCTGATAGGTGATCTTATATTTTTTATAGTCTAATGGACTATTTTTAGTAGAATACTAAAACGATTCGGGTTCGACAACCCGTTATCATTTAGGTAGACGTGTTAATTTTTTGAACTCATAAACTCGTATTGTCTCGGCTTGTCTAACTCGTCTAACCTAACAACCAGACAGGTTACAGGTGGGTCCATCCTTTTTTATTTTTGACACCTTTAAAGAGAGATCTAATGTTTTTTTGGATAAAAATGGATCGTGTTCAATGTTTTATATAAAACTTTATTTATATTAATTTCTTTATACATCATTTGATTCATTAAAGGATTGTTTATATTTATTTTATTTTGTTAGATATTAAATATTTTTTCATTAAAATATTAAAATTTTATTTAATTTTATTACTATTTCTTCTATTTTTATTGTGCAGATAGTGGTATCATTAATTATAACTAAGTGGATAAATTAAAAAAAAAAATTGCGTGAAAACATTTCTAACCATGTTTTTGGGTTTTCCCACTACATCAATTACCTTATATTCTCCATGAGGATTGTATAAGAATGGAGTGTAGGATTTAAATGGGGATTTAGAATATACAAAACTTGATTGGTGGGGTTTAGAAGGAAATATTATAATGTGTGACATTTGAACTCAAACATAAATTGTTAAGTTAACACCTTAATCTTTTAAGAAGTACTCAAACTATATTGTATCTTTAAATCTAAAAAAATTACCTTAAAATTTTATATTTTTTACATTTAAAAGTTTGAATTTTTTTAACAACTATTTGGATTGGGAAAAGGATATGTGATGATTTGAGGAACTGGATGTGTAAGGATTTGAGAGGAAAGTAAATATATTTGGATTGGGGTAGGTTATGGTGAATTTCTGGGAAAAATCCGTTGAAGTTTGTGAGTAATGTTATGAGTGTGAGGATTTTTTAATTTTTTTTAAAAGTGTAAAATGTAAGTTTACACAAATTTACCATTATATTTAAAAATATTTAAATAATAAAATATGTGATATTTTTGTGTATATTAGATTGTAGGTAGATAGATAAGTAAATATTTTAAGTGATTTTATAATATAAAAATGTTATATGTGAAGTGAAATATATAAAAAAAATTAGTTATATAGAAAAATATATAAAATAAAATATGAAAATATTATATAATATAATGAAAAATAATAATATTATTATATATATTATTACATAAATAATAAATCAAAAGATAAAAACAAAACCGAAAAATCACTGTTCAGGCCTAATTAAAATTTTGTTTTCTACTCTTGCCGTCAGGAACATCTTCAATCATATTTTAAATCTTCAAGATTTTGGTATTTTTCACCTCCACTTGACAAGTACCCACCCTATGGTACTTTTTTATTAAAAGATAAATAATTTAAATAGTGTATATATTTTTTATGAAAAAAAAATATTATTATTATAACAACCATTGAAAAAAAAATATATTATTAAATTATAAAAATATTTTTATTAAAATTAATTATGAAAATTAATTTTTATTTTATTTTATCGTTGGTCATTTGTTATTGTGTAGGTAGTTTTTTTAATTGTAAATAGTTATTTGAATTTTAAAAAAAATATATTTGAGAGGTAAAATTGTAAGAAATTGTGTGTATAAAAGATGTGTATCCTCTTTATAAATATTCTAATAACTATTAAAATAAAAATATATTATTATATTATAATTTTTTATTAAAAATAATTATAAAAGTAAATATTTTATTTTATTTTATTATAGATAACTTTTTTATTGTGTAGGTAATTTTTTATTGTGACTAGTTATTGGAATTGAAAAAAATAGTTATTTAAAATATAAAATTGTAAGAAATATGTAAAGAAAAGAGATGTATCCTCTTTATTTTATATATATATATATATATAACTCAAATTGAAATGAAAAATACTAACCCTAATGTGAAAAATACATACTACCAACCCTAATTCTAATTTTAAAAAATTAAACAATGGTGCCAATAGTTGGGAGATGAGGTGGTTGGACAAAGTTTTTTCAATAAGGGTGAGTCTGCCAAACAACATGCATGTCTTCAATAGGAACCCCCTTGGTCTTTGGGAGAAGCTTGAAGATAAATAGGGTCATGAGAACGACAAAGCATGCAAAGAAAATGAAGAGTCCAAACTTCATGTGACAAAGCATGGAGGTGAAGATCTGGGCAATAGCAAACGTGAAGATCATATTGACAGAGACATTTACACTTTGAGCAGCTGATCATACTTCAAGTGGGAAAATCTCACTTGGAACCAACCATCCTAGAGGACCACAAGACCATGCAAATCCTGCCACGTACATGCATATGCCACACACAACCACAATAGCATATCACTTTGGCAACACTCCTGGATTTCCATCAAGTCCAAATTTGCATGCAATCGCCACGATAATCACAACCTGACAAATAAACATTTGTGCACCTCCTTCTAAAAAAAGAGTGCGTCTTCCAAACTTGTCAACAGTTAGTATGGAGACAAGAGTGGCAATTGCATTGCAACCCCCGGTGATCATGGCAGACATGAGAGCAACATTTGCTCCAAAACCAATGGTTTTAAACAAAACAGGAGCATAAAACACTATCACATTCATGCCAGTGAGTTGTTGGAAAAATGGAATGAACACCGCAAATGTGAGTTGAGGCCTGTATTGCCTCTTTAGCAAAGAAGCCCAAGGGTGTTTCACAGCCTTGGAGGATTCCCTTGCTACCACAAGATCCTGAAACTCCTCCTCAATGTCATTACTTCCTCGAATCTTGATGAGTTCCTTCTTGGCCTCCTCGTCCAGACCACGTTCGATTAAAGAACTTGGTGAGTCTGGAAGAAAGATTGCACCAATGATGATCATGATGGCAGGGACTGCAGCAAAGCCCAAACTATAGCGCCAACCTTCTCCATTCTCCATTTTGGAAAATATGTAGTTGAGAACATTGGCCACGAAAATTCCAATGGTGATTGCTAGCTGGAACATCATGTTAAGAGCTCCTCGGAACTTATAGGGAGCAACCTCAGACATGTAGATTGGCACAGACTGATTGGCGAATCCAATTCCAAAGCCAAGAAAAATGCAACCAACAATGAGCATCCAAACGTGTTGAGCAAAGGCATTTAGTCCAGCATTGGCAAGAAAGAGCACACCCCCAGAGATCATACTGAGACGCCTTCCGAAGATTCGAGAGACACTGGACGCAAAGAGTGATGCAACAAGGGCAGCCAAATATAGAGACGATGTGAACAGCGTCAACGTTTGGCTGTCAAATTTGCAGTATTGGCTATTAGAGGGCTTCATGTTGTTCTCCTTTTCATACACTGCAGGGAAGAACTTCTTCAGAAAAGGATCCATAGAAGTCACACCACCTACATATGTTCATGTCCATGTCATTAATAAACAAAAGAACAAGGCATAAATAGAAAAAGTTGTTCCAAAAATACATATGAACACATACCTGATATGCCAAGATCGTAACCGAAGATCAGACCTCCAAATGCTGCTACTAAACATGTTATGAAGACCCTGAATGTGAGTCTTCCTGGGTAGTTCTTTCCTCTCGTAGACCCAGTTCCAATCACACCTCCTGCCATTCTCAACCACTTAGTTGACACTCTACTTCTACTCAAATGAAAATTCCAAGAAACAAATACTACAACTACCACTCTGAAAAGATACGAGGAATACAAAAACCAAGAACTTTATTTATAGGCTACCCTTCCTTTTCTATCTTTTAGTTTTTTATCTTTGATCTCTTCCTAAATCATTATCTTTCTTATCTTTTATCTATCTATCTCTTTATCTCTTCAAACAAAATATATTAATCTTATCTTTTTAAAATATATCTCTTTATCTTTTAAATGTATCCTTTAATTATATCTTTTCTCTCTTTATCATTTTATCTTCTACATATATACTTTATCTTTAAATTCAGACCACGATAAATAGTATCATTTTAATATATATATATATAGAGAGAGGGAGATAAATAAATTATTTAATATGAAGTATGATATTTCTACTATAAATATTTTTTATTATAATTCTGAATTCGAAAATAAGTTAACTTATCTTTTTATCTATTTATCTCTCGAAAGAAAAAATGTCCTTTACTTTAAAATTCAAACTCAAATTTAATATATATTCGCTTATCTTTTAATTATATTATTCATTATTTATTATATAAATAATATATAACAATAAATTAATTATTGGATTACTTAAAATGACATTCTTCATAAATGTTTTAACCATGTAATAGATAATTTAAATTTCATATATATATATATATATATATATATATTATTTAATACGAGGTAAGAGCCATTTTTTTCTTGTAATTTAGAATTCAATAAGCAAATAAATTAACTTATCTTTTCTATGTAGTTATGACAGTTAAATTAATTATAATCATATTATGTAGAAAGTTAATTATTGCATACTAGCGGGAACACAGGCACTCACGTCACTGTGTATCCGCATTTTTCATTTTTACTATTTATATATTCATATAATTTTAATAAATATTAAATTATATGAGAATATATGTAAATTATCTAAATGCACCATTGATAATAGTTTTATTAAGATT
>Ga0123342_1008763_pt1 | contig 12523 bp, 7 predicted proteins | sample Turbeawhitnodule_FD_89960 | JGI IMG/M metagenome (GOLD analysis project Ga0123342, IMG submission 89960) | Root nodule microbial communities of legume samples collected from Mexico - Turtle bean Mexico white nodule | ecosystem: Host-associated > Plants > Roots > Nodule | place: Mexico: Nepantla... | reverse complement strand
ATCGATGTTTAAACTCAGAAACAAGTTTTCTTTTTATAGAAAACCAACTTATAACAGATTTTTGAAAAACAGTTAAAGCTGTTATAAAAAGAACAGATTGAAAATAAAATGAACAGATTTATTAGAGAATCTGTTATGTGAAGAAGACTTAGTCAACCATTCTGGTGCAAGGACAAAACGGAACCGTTTAAGATAGACATGGCACCAGAGTAAAAAAAAATCTATTCATTTACAGATGAACAAATTTATTTTTCAAAACGATAACAGAAAAAGCTTAACTATTAAAACACAGTCGTTTTGAAAGGTATAAGACTTAGTCAAAATACTTGATGCACAAAATCTAATTTTCACAAGACTTAGCCAAAACATCAGTTTAAAAAAGAATCTGTTTATTTATTTAGAAAAGAACATATTTATTTTTATGCAGTAAACGTGTTTTTTGTAAAACATGTGAAAAACAGTTTAAGAAATATTGTGCTTGCTCTTATCACATGGCCAGAGGTTAGGAGGTGAGTTACTCAGCAAAAAATCTACTCTTAAACAACCTCTAAACACTACCTAAGACATTCTTAAAGCAAAAAGAAATATACATGAATTGTACATAAATGTCTTCATCAAACACATGTCTTGAAGGGGCAGCAACCATCTTCAACAGGAGACTGAAAACCAATATCATGACATGACGTTGTGTTTCGTCGCAGCTTTGAACTATGATGGTCTTTGGTAAGAGGAGAACTGGTTCAAATCTTAGTGACAAAAAAAATATGATACTTTGTTATATATATATTGAATGATTGAGATATGCAATTATTTCATTTTTATCGAAGTTTCTTTTGACAAAAAGTAGTGCATGAGATGAGAGTTGGTGTTATCTTGAAAGATTGAGATATGCAATTATTTCATCATTATCATATGGTACGAAGTTCTTTTGACAACAGTTTTGTAAAAAATTTGATGGGATATTGAAACTATTTTAAATAAATTAGCATACATTAAATTTGATATATTTAAAATTTGAGACTAAGTTTACAAATTCTTTGTACTAATATACATTTCAATTATTTTCTTTTTTATCACATGGTACGAGGTTCTTTTGACAAAAGTTTTGTCGAAAATTTGATGGGATAATATTGAAACTATTTTAAATAAATTAGCATACATTAAATTTGATATATTTAAAATTTAAGACTAAGTTTACAAATTCTTCTTACTAACATACTTTTCAATTATTTCCTTTTTATCTAATAATAAACTTTTATGAGAGTGATGACATTTAGAAAAAATATATAACATATGACAATTCAAAGTATTAAACAAGGTGATTCAGGAAAAGAAATGAAAAACTATTTCCAAGAACAAAAATGTTTTTTCAACAACCGTAAGTCCCTTGTCCCATAATACAACGTGCTGACGTGACTGGGTTGATTACGTGGCAATGACCTTTTTTATAAAATGAGAAAGGAAAAAATGTTGATTACGTTATAAGGTAATTTTTGTAAAACAAGGAAGGCAAAGGGGAAATTTTATGAAGGGTACCGATAATTTGACAACCCACTATGTGGGTGCGCCAGATTACAGCTGATGAGTTGAACCAAAATATAATAGAATATTACAATGTGGAGCCTAATGTTGAGGAGACAAAATTTTAAAATTTAGGGTTCAAAGGGTAGGTTTTACAAAGTGAAAATCAGCCAGATTTCTCAGAATGCGATTTGGAGTTGTAGCGATATCGGTGATCTCTGCGATCAACGCGATTCGGAGTACGAGTGCAATTCAGAGTACGAGCGTGATTCGGAGTGTGAGCGTGATTCGAAGTTGGATTCGCCCTCATTATACACAATTAACCAAGTAAAATTAATCACACATCTCATACTTTTCATCTAGAGGTTGGATTCACCCTCATTATATGTATTGTTGCGATTACCAAACTAACAAATACGATTATTGGTATAAGACTATATTGACCAAAAATATATGTTGATATCATTTAGAAGATTAAGGTATTTAGAGCACAACATATGATGACAATATTTATAAGATTAAAGTATTTAGAACACAAGACTACGAGGTTATATTGAGTAATGTAGTGTTGAATATAATGAATAATGTTTTGAAGTATGTTATGAATAATGAGAAGAATGTTGTGAAATAAGAATGTGATAAAGATGATTATGTATATGTTTAAAATTTGGTAAACGTTCTAAATAAAATTAATTTTATTAAGATATTCATTGATTAGTGAACTTTGTGTAGTCTTAATTGATATGGAATGACTAGGAGTGAAATAAACTTTATGTGATATGTTTGTATTGAGTTGGAAAAGTAAAGAAATTCTGTAGACGAAGATTATTCCATGGATATTATCCTCTATATACATTATATTTTAGGCAGTTAGAATTTTGACATTTTTATAGTTAGGACACCGTAAAGTGTTTTTTTTTTAATTTTTTTTTTATAAAAGAATTATCGTCAACATGCATTTACATTTTATTCAAAATGTTGATATAATTTACACTCTCCATTATGTTTTTCAATCATTTTATATTCTAGTAACTTTTTTACATTGGAGTACGCTTATACTTATACTAATTTAAACAACCTATTTACAACTATTTTATTTTAAATAATAATAATAATAATAATAATAATAATAATAATAATTCATCTGAATTTAATATTTTGTTATTAAAAATATATTATTTAATTATTTAGAGAAAAAAAAGTTATTTCTCAATATATCAATTCTTCCATTTAGAAGTTTGATATATTTCCATTTAGAAGTTTGACAAGGTGGTATATGTTGTAAATATATTTTTTTTTTCTCTTGTACGAGAATGTCTTAATGGCAAACGAAAAACATATTTTTGACACCACTATTGAATTAAGTTATTTAATTAAAATATAAAAGTAATAGAATGAGTAGAAGAAACTCTTAATTAATTTGAAATATATTCATATTTTGCTCTTATAAAATAATTAATTTGAGTTAGATTGCATATAAAGGCAAGAAGATAGCTTGAATGAGATTTGACTGAGACGAGAAGGTAGAGATAAATAAAGGTGAAGTTCAAAATTAGCAAATTTAAGGTTTTATGGAAAAATATATATATAGAGGATCCATTCACGTCAAAAAAAATGTGATTATTCACATGCATGGAGAACTCAACAACACTTTCTTTTTCTCTTTAAGACTCACAAGAAAAATGCTTTGAATCACTCACTTTCTTCTCCATTAATTCCTCCACAACTCCATGCAACAATGGATCACTCTCCATGGCAACCAATCAAGTAAAAGACGCACCCAAAAGGCTCAAATACCCACTCCACTCTTCCTCCTACAAGCTCCTCCACGAGGCGTGAGCGCCGTCGTGTACAAAGCCATCTGCATCCCCATGTACAAGGCTCGTTATGTTCTGTTGACGTCCACTCGAAGCACTTAGACCACATGAGCCAAACGACTCTACATGTACAAAAAAAAAAAGTGAAACGTGGTTTCCTCTTTCTTCCCAGACAAACAACACATACGGATAGTTATACAAGTTTGCTTTAATTGCTATTTTCTCAATTTATCTTTTATCTGCGTAACAATGTCTTAATGGCAAACTAAAAAAATATTTTTGACACCAGTATTGAATTTTATTTAATTAAAATATAAAAGTAATAAAATGAGTAGTAGAAACTCTTAATTAACTGGAAATATACTCATGTTTTGCTCTTATAAATAATTAATTTAAATTAGATTGCATATAAAAGCATGAGGTTTTATGGGAAAAAAAAATATATATATATATATATAGAGAGAGGATCCATTCACGAAGAAGAGAAAAAGATGTGATTATTAATGTATGCACACTTCTTTTTTTTTTTCTTAAAACTCACAAGAAAAGTGCTTTGAATCACTCAGTTTCTTCTCCATTAATTCCTCCACAACTCCATCCACCCAAAAGGCTCCAATACCCATTCACTTCTTCACTTTCTTATCTACTATCTTGGAAGATAGTTTTTCATTTCTCATGAATCACAAAACAATATAATTGAAAAAAAAATAACAAAACTCGTACCATATGATAAAAATTAAATAATTGCATATTTGAACAACTCTCATGCACCATCTACACATGTTGTGAAAAAGATTAATTTTTTTTAAAAGAACACCAATCATACCCGACGACGACGCCATGCGTCCTGATTGTCAGTCTCCAACTTTATATCTTCTTGCAATAAATGATAAGGATCTTTCTCTTCTTGAAATTGTAATGGACCTCTCGATTTGAATTGGTGTTGAAATTGAAATGGTAAAGGAGAAGGATGGGATGAGAAGGAGGGTGGTGGTGGTGATCGTCTGAAGAAGGCAAGGTGTTGAAGCATAAGTTGGAGTTCAGTTTGAGAATATGCAATCTGAGATTGTAAGTTTTGAATGATCCTCAAGCAGCCCCCAACAGGATCCTTGGCTCTCATATCAGACTCGTAGATAATGGTGGCCATGGCTATGTTTCTGCGACCAGGATCGAGAGGCTTGATCATGTTCGTGATTTTTCCAACTCCGAAGAGCCTGTGAGCAAGGAGAAACTGTTTTTCGCGGTGATGAGGAAAAAACGGCGCAAGAATGCACTTGGATCCGCACTTCCTTCGTTGGTACTTGCAAGCAGCACAAGCTTGTGTGCTGCTTCTTGAATCATTCATGTTACCTTCTGCTTACTGCAAAATAAGGGAAAAAAGCTTTTAATTTCCCCCCTTAATTGAATTATATTAAAAAAAAAAACTGTTTTGTTTTGAAAATAAAAACTGATTCCTAACTGAAATATTTAAAAATTCAAATATAATCTACAAAATTAAAATATATGTTTTAAAAATATCTATCAATGATAATGTAGTTAAGGTTGAAGTCAGTTTATTTATATATTACACACTTTTTATTATTTTTAGTTTGAACCATTTGTGTACTTTACTGACCTTAATATTCAATTTCCGTTTCACATATGGTTTAAAAAAAGTTTGCTCATAAAGATAATCAATTAAAACTAGCAATTACACGATATTTTGATATTTGCGAGATAAAGTAAATATACATTTATGAAATAAAACTAAAATTAAAATATCTAAAGAGTGGAAGCTTATGTCTACAAAGTATAAATATTATTTTATAATATTAGAATAAAACGTGAAAACTGAGACTTTTCTTCAATAGTTTTTACACTTCAAAAGTGATTATTAATATTTATCTTTTGACTGGATTTACTCTGCACACACAAAACGAGGAAAACTATTGAAACAAGTATATTTAAAATTGATTGAAGGTAAGAAACTTTATTGAACTCCAACTTCTTAAAGTATTTTCAAATTTATGACATTTTACTTCAGCTGATGAAGACTCATCCCACTAGAACCACATGTGAAGTCTGCCTCATCGACTGTGTGAACCACAAGTTCAGGATCTGGAGATTCTAGCTCAAGTATTACCTGCACATTGGTTCAGGAGAATGTAATCAAATGTGAATGTGATTCTCTCAAGTGAATTTCAATTTTTGAGATATACCAGTGAAGTCTTATAACATCTCCAATAGAAACCATTTATGAGTTCAGAGTTACATTTACCTTAGCAAATTTACATCACAGAAAACAATTATAAATGTTAGAGTCAAATTATTAAAGCTATTCAGGGAACATACCAAAGAGTTATCTCCTTGCTTTAGGAGTGGTGCAGGAACGTAGAGATTGCATTGTGGTCCTCTCAACTATCAAAGAACCAAAGCAAAAGCATCATTGTTAGACAACTTACTACTCCCTTCTAAAATCTTATGAAATCATAGATTCATAGTTGTTTTACAAATCCAGGATAACATCATTTGTAATGTTTTTCTAGTTATACCCATGTTTAATCACAATTATAATTTGTTTAAGAGGAATAAAATACTATTTTACTTTACCGGCCAATATCTTCCTATATTGAAGTCATTGACAAACACAATGCCTTTCCCCCAATTGCTGAATGATATAAATGTATCCATGACCTGACTTGATTTATCAATTGAGAACTGGCCAGAATAAAATGCAGGTTCTTTGGAAGTATTCTCTGCAGGAAAAGAAACACCATTTGACATCAAAGATTTAAAATACCATAAAAGTGATGACTGAGAAAATTACGAGATACAAACGAGCATTGATGATAGAACAAGGCATCTCTCCACACACCCACAATGTATTTTAGTACATACCATGCTTGTAAATCAACTTTTTTCTGGATGATGTTATTTCACTGAATGCAGAGTATGAAGCATGCGAGATAGGATTGTAGGTTGACATTTCATTCAGGTTGTGCAAAGGAATAGGAAACATTTTCCACCCTTTTACTTTTTCCCCGTCCAGATAAACTGAAGACAGAATGCCCTGTAGAAGTTGTGTCAAACATCAACCAATTACCATCAAACATTTAGAGTTGCAGCATCAGCTTCAGATGACCTATACCTTTCTATCAAAGATGAAAGCCCCATAATTTACACGACCCATGTTTTCAACCTACAAAAGGCAGAAGAAAGTATTCGGCGAAATCCCATAACATGTTATCAGCTGAAGGAAACCGCTCAGAAGTTGAGGCATCTTGATTTATATAACTCACAATCAGAAATAACAAACTATACAACTAAAGTAAGAAGTTATCAATAAATAATGTCAAGTTACAAAAATCGAATGAAATGTATCAATTCAGCAACTAACTTCTAATATTGACAATTAGGCCCAATATTTAATTCAAATGGCTCACTTTATAAGTAGAAGTTAAGAAAAAAAACATAATTACATTATGACTTAATCATGTATTTGGTCTCTAAATTTAGAGTAAGTATAATTACGGTCCTACGAATTTTTTAAAAAAATAATCACTTTTTAGATTCTTAAAGTACAAATATGTGATTTGAATACCTAGAAACTAAATTTGAACAACCAAAATGATTTTAAAAAAAACTGTTTTAAGTCTCTCAAATTTAGTGTTTAAAAACTAAAATCATATTTTCAAATTTGAGAGAGTAAAATATACTATTTTTTTTAATTTAGAGAACCAAAACATGATTCACTCCAAATTTCAGAGACTAAAAGCATAATCAAACCTTACATTATTCATCAAGTAGCTTACGCTGTTGTTTTATTTCTTCTCTAAGGACTAACTAAAAACAAATGTTCTACTAAAAACAAATTTGTAAGTACTAAAACCAACATTTTTTACCATTATTTATGTTAACTTCTTTGAGTAGCGTAAAGCAACAGGTGTAACGGACTTGTGGTTCTCTTAAAGTACCACTGAAACCAAAACTTCAAGTCGTCAATAAATATTTAAATTCTCTGGTATCCCTTGTTTTCTCCACAAGGAAGGACGAAGATCAATTCATGAAATCCCACCAAGAGAAATAATCAAAACTGATATTTGCATAGTACAAGACATATAAGCTCATGAACTAAAAATCGGCCAAAAATAAATTCTTTACACAATGATATAAGAATCCATAAAGAAAGCAGGTACATACCAGAATAAATAAGTTGGTTTTAGAATGGCATTTAACATCAGGAAGACTTAGTTTGTTATTTAACCACCTTTCAATAGTTCCAACATAAGTTGGCCTAGCACCATTTTCTTCAGAAGGGCATGAAATAAATACTTGAGCTCTGTCATGTAACTGCACATTTATCATTCATTGTATTTAGAGAAGCTATATTGAAGAGACATTCTGTAAACTTTCTAGCTATGGGTAATAGAAATAAGATGATAGTATCACAAGAAAGTAGCTACGAAACAAAATGAGAACTAACGAAGGAATTAAAATAGCACCTTTGGTATGAACAAAATTCTTCCACCTCTCTTCGCTCTGTATTCAGTGACATACAATACAAAACCAAACAACTGAACACAAAGGTTAATATTAAATAATACAATCTAGGAGTTTAGGAATCTTTCACCGATATGAAAAGAAATGACATACCTGGCCGACATACTCCATTGGCATTGGAGTTTCAGATTCAAACACATTAGTGGAATTGGTGAAATCTAACGTGTCAAATAAAAAAGCCTTTCTTTGTAAGTGAATTGGTCCATATCTTGCCTTTTCATTATTAGAGGGAACAGATGGAAGAGGTACTGAGGTATATCTTGCTATAACCCTTCGAATATCTGAAACATATGCAAGCACAAATTTAAAGTTTTGCTTGGATGATTATAGTGAAAATAACAAAGTTTAACAAATAATGACAAAACCAGAAGGATTATAGTCTGGATCAACAAGAAGATATTCTTCAACTGAATATATGATATTTTATGCAAGTACGGAAGTAATTCAAGTATTAAACATTATAGATTGTAAAGTTTCACATAATTTTGATTCATAATATGCGAGAGGGTGACTGGTGAAAAAGTACAACTTTCTTGAAACTTGCTATTGCCCAATATGTTTTACGCGAAATGATTTCTTTCTCTACACGAACACCCGAACTATAACAAATATCATATTTCTTTTCCCTATAAAACAAGAGTAATCTCTTAATTCTGAAACCAAGTTACAAAGGGTGTGATTTTGAAACCTCGACTATGTTTATAACATTATAATAAACATGAAAAGCATAAAACATAGAAAGACATAATTAGAAATTAAAAGGTAGAATTTGGATGTATTTAGGATATCCAGCCAGAGCCATTCAGACACACTTTCTATTTGACTCTTTGAATATTGCTTCCACAGCATGACAAAGTGCTTTAGTAGGCTAAAGATTTGCAAAATAGTAAATATTTTGAAAACTAAAAAGTACAATACAATATTGATGGCTTGAAAATGAGTGAAAAACATTACATCCATACCATTGAATTTTGAATTGTCAACGTCACCAGATTCCCTAATTGGTGCATCCTGGATATGTGATAGTCAGTCCAGTTTGGAATATGCATGCGACAGTTCACTATGGAAGGTTCAACATAAGGGTTAAAAGATTTCTAACGTAATCATAAGAAGTGAGATCAGGTTTGTAGTCAGCCTCATCTACACCAGTATTGGCTCCATTATAAAATCCAAAGTTAGTTCCACCATGTGCCATCTGAAAATTAGAAAACCCAAACCAAGAAGATTATTCAGAATGTGATTTTCAAACAGTACAAAGGTAGAGGTTGAGACATACATAGAGGACTGCAGAACCATTTTTCTGCAAAATATTTTCAAGAGCAGCTGCTGTAAGATTAGCATCTGTCGTGGCAATTTTCTCTCCCCAGTGTGTAAGCCACCCAGTGTAAAACTCGCTGATATGACAAAGCACTTTGAGTATTTTGCATTTGATAAACAGAAATAATATTTCATAGGAGTGCACTTACGCTGACAAAGGTGGTGATTTTCCTGGGGCATTGAACTCCTTTTGTAACTTGAATATAGGCCAAGGATCATCACCAGTACTGAAATCAACAGCTACCAAAAAAAAAAAAATATATATATATATATATATATATATTATTATCAGTCATGTCAATCAACAACAAATTAATAAGGATAAGAAAATAAGATTGGAGTTCACACAAAAACACAGGCACACAAATCTGTCATGGATGTCGCATGTCACATACTTTGAGAGTTTTTCTTATTCACATATCTTTATACAGAGGGAGGGAGGGAGGGAGAGAGAGGAAGGTGAGAAAATACATGTTTGTAAAACCTTAAAGTAACATTTATAATAACAAATTTCCACCTGTAAAGACAGCATCCCCACGAATAGATCCTTTCTCAAGATTTTCCCTCACGCCTCCATCTGTAGTGTATCTGAAAACAGTGAATATAAGGAAAAAGATTAACAAATAAGAGATCGAACTCTAAGCCATGATATTGCCCTGTTCCATTATCGGTTTAAATTTTGGATTTTTATGGGTATATTTGAACATTATGAATAGAAGTTCAAAAGTTGAAATTCAACTTCATGTTTCTATTTTTAACCAATCCTTCTTTATTGATAAACATATCAATACTTTTTTCTGAAAAATATACCACTATAGCACATTATCTTATTTACCTCTAAACACTATAGAGACCACTGCAAAAATGTGTATAGAAAAGAGAACTTTAGCTGTCACCAAATGATTTGCTCTACAAAAAACTGTTTACAATCTCTTTTCATTCCCTGTACAAATTATAATGTCTAGACAGGAATTCCTACGAGACTGTAAACTAAATTTGGTAGATTTAATTATGAAGATGCAAGAAAATTAAAAATTGCATATATCTGAGATAAAGAACCCATCATAAGGGGAGCTGGACACGCATGAATTAAAAATTGCATATATCTGAGAGATACTTTGCAAAAGTGAGATTAAGTGAAAAAACGAAAAAATAACTAGGAACATTCAGGATGCCTAAAATTATTGATTAATTGTTTGACTGGAAACTAGTAGTCAACTCCGTTAATAGCTAATGTTTTATCCTCAATAGTTCAAAAATTGGACTATTTGGGGTGGCCTGACTTCTTTTTATCCTGACTTAGCTTCTTCCACTTAATCCTCCTCTTTCAGTACATTCTCTCTCCTTTTTCCAATTTATCCACTTCTTTATCAGTATCTTCTTTTCATTTTTCTTCACATTGAAATTTAGGCAGTTAAATTACTGAGACCGAAAGATACAGACAGAACTAAAAGCCACGGTCTAACTCTTCAGATGACCATAGTCCTACAAACCAACATCTTTTACTATAGCATCCATATATCATTTTACAGAAAGATACTTCAGTTTAAGCACAATAAAGTGGCAGGGTTAAAAAACATAACAACCCTTACAAAATAACATCATGACCAAGATGACCTCTAGCCAGGGTGACCAGGTGATGGAGATATGCTTTGTCATCTCCATAAGAACCAAACTCATTTTCAATCTGTCAAATGATGTCATATAAGTCAATATAATCCTCCTTTCATAAGATAAGTGGTTAACATCAAAAGAGAAGAAATGTACAAATCTTGAAAAATATTCACTAATTGTGACATTAAGTCCAATCTAAATAAAGAAATTTAAGCATTCAGGGATTCACATGAGTAGAGGAATACTTGCTTATTTAGACAGACTACTTTCTACTGAATGTAAGCAAACCACACATAGCTTAAGTTTTAGAGAGAACAAATACGAAGATAAATGTTAAAAATAATAGGATTCTTCTTGTTTTTTAATCTTATGACTTATTGGTATTATTGTGTCAGGCTTGTACCAATCAAGTTTTGTGTACAGCATTAGTATACTGATGACCTGAAACGATTAGTGTATGGTTTCAATAATTTGTCTTTAATACATATCATATCAACAATTCCGAATATCTCTTTTCATTCTCCATCATACCCCTATAACTTGAAGAAGCAAATAAGCACATAAAGTTTATTGTTTTTGAAGTCAGAACATGCACTTCAACATATTTTATGTTTTTTAAACATCTGGTATAATAATGCCAATCAGGTGAATACAATTAATAAATTCTACCCAAAACAACATACCTGAACCATTATTATAGGGCCTCCATTGTCATATAGGAGAGGAAGAAACTTTGGAAGCAGATTACCCCACCATCTTTCAACCTTAAATTTCAAACTATAATAAGTCCAAACGTCAATAAAAATAATGTATAAACATGGAGAAAAACGTAAACCAAGTGCTTTCAAGGACATAGACATCCTTTCCAAAATCACATTACTTACATATACAATCTAGAGTTGTTTACAAAATGCTATGAGTTCAATGATCATAATGCCTTGTTTAACATATTCCATTTAAACCAGTCTAAGACATTGTTACAAGGAAGTCACAAACAAAGTTCACCTATTCCCTTCTAGAAATATCAAATAGATGGTTTAATTGTGCATAGCTTGACAGCAAAGGCACTAAAGAATTTCTCCAACGTGGCTGATTCTGTAGAATCAATATGAGAGAGACAGGCAGTGTTATAGCCTGACAACATCTGCACTTGTATATTGTTCAATAACTTTCTAAATGATACCAGCACTCTTTAATTGTCACAACCAGATTGAGCTAAATTCAAATCTTGAGGTTACATGTTACCATAATCTTAATTTAACTTTAAGAAGACGCAAGAGAAGCAAGGCATGCAGGCCTAAGAAGTTTGGTCTCAGAAGAGGTAACGGCAATCTCAACCTCCAGGCTCCTTACTAAACCACTCGTGGTATCAAGCAAGGGGTTACAACCTATTATAGAAGCCATGCTTGAGATTTTAAGCCCAGGAATCATAAGGATGATGCTGAACTGATTAAGGCAACATATCTGTAATTCATATAACATTGTTTGATTCTCGCATAAAAAGAGAATACTGCATTCACATTGTTCTTAGAAAGTCAGGATTATCATGCAGACAAAACAGAAATTGTCAAGACTAAAAAAACTTACATTTTTGTTGCATAATGAGGAGAATTATGTTATAATTAAGTGCAGATTCCATTTTATATTTATTAGGACAGATTTGTTAGTGATTTGATTTTATTTGATTTGTACAGCTTTAAACACTCATTATTTCT
>Ga0123342_1008762_pt1 | contig 12524 bp, 16 predicted proteins | sample Turbeawhitnodule_FD_89960 | JGI IMG/M metagenome (GOLD analysis project Ga0123342, IMG submission 89960) | Root nodule microbial communities of legume samples collected from Mexico - Turtle bean Mexico white nodule | ecosystem: Host-associated > Plants > Roots > Nodule | place: Mexico: Nepantla... | reverse complement strand
ATAGATGGATCTTCCATGTGAGTTTGGTGTTTGGTGCAAGTTTTGGTGAGTTCTTGAAACATAGAACATTGATCCAATTCTATTAAAAGTGCCTATTCTTTCTCCAACTCAAGTTGATTCCATGAAATGTCAAAGAATCATCTATACCTTGCTAGTGGAATCATATCACTATGTGGCTTATCCCAAGAAAGACGACCTTTCCTTGGTAAGATTCCAAGCATAGGAGTATAGAGGTATATGGTGATTCAGATGGAATGACCCAGGCTCAGTAAGACTCTGAACTCGGGTGCCCAGAATCGTAGCTAGCCATGACTAAGATTGTTTTTCTTAAGTTAGCAAAGATAACATGTCTCAGTAAGATTAGGAGTCCAAGAGGTACTAAACCGCAATTAACGGTAACTAAGAAGCACGTAGCTAAAGATATAGAGAGAAACCCACCTCGGTGTTGGTGAAACCATCCGAGCTCGGGCACTTTGTGGAAAAGAATCAAGATAACCCTGTGGGGGTCGAGTTGCACCACAAAGGTGTTAAGAGTAGACTTAGTGTGTAAGTCAACACTCAAGTCAGATACTCTAAGTTGCCAAATGCCATTTAAGGGCAGACTTGGTGTAGAGATCGACCTCGAGTCAGATGCTCAGGTCACCCCTGATCTCGGGGAAGGATGTGTGAGGAAACTGGTTAAACTTTCTAAATGCATTACGCTGATAAGGTTGTCAGTTATATTTCCATCAGTTAAATAAGGCATACATTGGCCTAAGCTAGTTGAGGTTTACTGGGTTATCACCTACCCCTTGAGAAACTGTCGTGTTAGCCACCAGAGCACTCAATAGTCTCTTCGCTGAAGCAAGCTCAGCTTGAGACTGGGGGGCTTGTGTACTGGACCAGAGCGCTGAGCTCGGTGCAAAGGTGATCAGACATTGGTACCTATGTGAAGCAGGTCAGCTCAGTAGTCTGGTCGAGTTAATGGGCCACGTAAGTGGCCCCCAGGAATGTGTGTGTTGAAATCCATATATATGTAAGGCCTGATCAGCGAGAAAGAGCATGTGGTGTGTATAGTACATTCGAGTCTAGCACAAGTAAATATTCCCTGAAGACGCCTAAGCCCAAGAGCGCTAGGGTTTTGGGGGATAAGCTGCATGCATGATACGTGAAGGCTAGAACGCCTACAGTAAACAGATGGGCCCCATGATGCTGGTACATGAGTTGGTACCCTAGCGACCATGCTGTTAAGATTATGCACTCTAAGGAGAGGGATTCCAGGAGGTTGTTGCACTATGATTGTGCACATTGTAACAGACTCTCCTCCTATCAAACCTACTTTCACTCGAGATAAGGTTCTCGTGAGAGAAGGGTAGTTACAAGGAGTAACCTAAGAGTAGTCTATAAAAGGGACTTGAGATCCCTGATAAAGACACACCGTTTCTAAGACTAAAACTACTTGCTTATTTACTCATTGTTTCTTAGCCCAGTACTGACTTGATCATCGGAGTGCAATCAACAGGTACGACTCCCTCTGTTTCAAACGAAGTCGCGTTCCAACATTCTAAAGAAAGAGCAAATTCCAGCAAAGGTAGACAGAGTCCCAACCTGTTCCCAGAGTCAACTGACGACCAGGTCAACCGACAAGAACATTAATATTAATAAAAATATTAATATCAATATTATCACTAATATCAATATGTATGTAAAAATTCGTATGCAACGCTTACTTTAGATACGGATCCAAATCCGTATGTAATGTTTACTTTACATACGGATTTGGATCCGTATGTAATGCTTAGCTTACATACGGATTTCCGTATGTAAAAATCTGTATGTAATGCTCACTTTATATACGGATCCAGATCCGTATGTAACGCTCACTTTACATACGGATTCAAATCCGTATGTAAAATTTGTATGTAATGCTCACTTTACATACGAATTTGAATCCGTATGTAATAATTGGTATGTAAATAGCAAATTTCTTGTAGTGATTTGTATCCAAAAGTTTGTGAAATATTTTGTGTAAAGACTTTAACATGTTCCCAATGCTTCGTAAAAAGGTAGGTCCTAATTTCAACTAAAAGTTATAAATTTCAAAAGCCAAGACATTTCTATGTTTGACAACTTGTTTCAGGGCTAATTTTGCTCTCAGATTTAAATTTTCTACACCCAATTCCCTTGGTGTTTTAGCCTAAAACTTTTACCATATCTTTTTTCATATGTTAACAACCTTCAGTTAAAATTCTAGCTTAAAATTTGCTGTAGAATAATTACCATAAATTTTAGAATACAATCTACGAGTTCTGAAACCAGTTTCTCCTTTGCTTGCATTTTTATAGAGGGATCCTTGAGAAAACTTCTGATCTTACTTCAGTTCAAAGGAAGAAAATCAAAACACGACATTTACAGCTTTACCAAACACATTTACTCGTCCTTGTAGTTTTTGTATCACAAAATTTTGCATCTTTTAGATTTTTGCCCCGAGTACTCATTTTCTTTTCCTTGTTTGGGAAAATGCTTCCATACGCAATCTTACTGAACTTTGTAAAAGCATCGTGCATTAGTGTGGAAGTGTGTTAGTAAGCTCTCAGTGTTCATTGCACTATCACCCTAAGACTCGCCTAGCATACTACATTTGCATTTTCTTCTTGCTGTCTTTATTGTTTTCTTCCTTTATTCTTTTCCTTGCTTTTACGTTTTTGTGATACTTTAGGGTTTTCTTTTCATGCGACTAGATAAAAATTTCTTTGGTTTTTAAGAGCATTTCCATATTACATAATTCTTTCCTGTTTTCCAAAATTGTTTTGAAATTTTCTTTTGGAAACTTTTGTGAGATATCTTTAAGGTAAGCTCTGGCTAGGAAAGCCTTGGTACTTAAGAAGTCCTTGTGACTCACCTTGCTTTTCTGGAAGTGAACCTGAAACTTTCTCACTTTTGCTTCTTTTACTAAACTTCACCCATAAAATTGTTCTAAACAAAATTTGTTACTTTGAAATTTTTTGGGCTCACTCTAGTTGATTTCTTTCAAACAATTGTAAATTTTTTTTTTACAATCAACCATGAGTGAACCATTTTATCAGTTTGGTGTCCATGGCATTATACATGCTCAAACCCAACATGTTCTCCGCTTCCAACTAGACCAACAGACTAAAAATATTTATGAGATAAAGGAACTCCTTATATAATATAAACAAACTCAGGAAAGTAAACCGCATAGGTTTAGGAGTAAAAATGACACTTCACATAAACTTAGGGGTAGACACGGGGAAGGATATTATCCACACACTGAACTTTATAAGCAACCCTATTCTCCAAGTAAAAAGGTATCCTATAATTCCTATATTGTGAAAAAATATTCTTGCTCCTCCTACCCTATGAAGGATTCCAAAAGGGAAGCTTATTCATCTAAATCACACTTTAGGGAGAAGATTTCTCAAAAAGTTTCTTTTGTTGATCCTATTGTACCATCTTACACACTTGAAACTTCTTTTCCTTCTCCCTCTCTTATATCTTCCCTTCCTAATAAAGATATTCTACCTATATCTCCACAACCTTTAGATTTTTATGATCATAGTCAGGAACAACAATTTTTTGAAAGTTCTTCCACTGACAAAGTTTGTTCAACACATCATGATGATAACAATTCCATTAATATTGGCCTTTCTTTCCATGAAATAGAAATTTTTGAAACTCCAGTTTTGGAATCTAAAAACGAAACTGGACTCAAAGAAAATTCTTTGTCTAAAGTTGAACCAAACATTAAACATTTTTTCTCCTTAGACCAATCTTGTGCGAAGTTACTTGATGCTAACCTTTTGGACCCATTGCCAATAAGAAAAGCGAAATGGAAAAATCAGGCGAGATAGAACCTAGACAAGATAACGATTTTTTTTTAAGAGTTGACAAAAGAAACATCTCCATCCCTAGAAACTCAAAAGGAGGTACCTAAACTTATAGGGACACTTACCATACAACCTCTTACAAATCTAGGCTACGATAAACCAAAAATAGAGATATCTTCTAAAGAGTTGATTGTTATTGAGCATATAGGAGAGAAGTCTAGTTCTAGTATTGTTCATATTCTTTCCAATGACTCTTTCTTTGATTCCAATATTTTGTTTAAAAATGTTAATCAACTTCATACTTTCCATAGAGAAAATGATTTTCATCATACCTGTTATTTTGTTCAAAGGTTTTTATCTTATGGATAACTATCAAGTTATACCTTTGTTTATTTAAATGTTGAAATACAACATAAATACCCATTTTCCATAATTTAAAAATATTTTCCTTCAACATGATGGGGATTTAATTGTGAGTCAACAAGTTAAAGTCAAGCCTTCTTTAGGATATTATGCTAAAATATTTTCATTCCACTATTCCTGTAGAAGCTTGTGAGATTTTATTCAACAACCCTAGGAATTTTTCTAGTGCTTTTTTTTATACTAGAGTTGTTTTCCTCAACTTACTTTCACTAAAAAAGGCAATAACTTTGTAACTACTTTTCCTTTCAAAAATCTTTTGTCTAAAGCTAGACAAGACTTTTATTTCTGGGGCCGAGTTACCGACTCTTCCCTAGCCTTTGTCTTGGGTTTGTTCCTCTTGGCTACGTATGGTACGTCCCTCAAGTCCATTGTCTTCTCGGCTGAGGTTTTATTAACCCGCAAGGGTCGGGCTCGGCTGCTCTCCTTAAGCCTAGGTTACCTTGAAGACGGGTTGCCATTCTTCCTGACCACGACCTCCTCTGCTTCGATGGGGGCAACAACTCACTCTCATATCTTGAAAAATGTCTCCGCCGGATTTCCGATCAGCGAATCGTTGAATGATCCTGCCTCGATCCCTTGCTCGAAAGCGATGACCATCACATCTTCATCATGCATATGGAGTCTTGCCGTAAGCACCCATAATCTATTCAGATAATCCTTCAATTGTTTTTCCTCCCTTTGTCTTACGTTGAAAAGGTCATACAACATAAGAGGTTTGACCTGGTTGACAGAGAATTGTTCTCTAAATAATCTGGAGAACTGAGCGAAAGAGGTGATGCAACCATCGGGAAGCCCACTGAACCATTGTAGGGCTGTACCTGTAAAAGTACTCATGAACATCTTATAGCGGATGGTGTCCGCTCCTCCAGAGACTATCATCTAGGCATTGAATGTCGTGAGATGATTTTCGGGGTCCTTTACCCCTATGAAAGAGGCAATCTTGGGTGTGATGTAATGTGGTGGCACAAGCTCATCCATGATTGCCTGCGAAAATGGCTTGGGATTATCTCTCAAAGGCAAGTTCAAACCTCGTTCCCTGGTGGAACGTCGGTCACATTGGTGTAGATTTCTACGTAAGTCCTTATTAGACTTGCACAATTCCTTGTTGGCTACCTGGGAGGCCTCAATCTCTGTCATCAGCCAACCCTGCATAAGTACTTGCTCAGTTTTGGATTCCTCTCGGATCCGTTCTTGTTTTTGTTTATACTGCTCGTTGGCCTCCTAGAGAGCCCTCAAGGTCTCCATGAGTTGCTATAAGGTGGGGGAATCACTTCCTTCAGATCCCTGCGGGCCTTGCCTAGTGTTTCTTATCACGTCAGAAAGCTCAAACACGAATGTGGATGGCATCGGGTTTTATCGGGCCCCACGATGGGCGTCAAATGTTCTCGCCGGTTGACCCTCGGTTGGACTGAATGGGCAAGCTCCGCTTCTAGTCTGTCTCTTCTTGTTGCACTTTGAACAACACTCCGCTAAAACAAAGCGGGCTTTATCTATTGATCACACTCCGACGATCAAGTCAGTGAGAGCATACAAAATAATAATCAGTTTTAGTCTTTAGTACTAAAAAACAATATACCTTTACCGAAGGTCTCAAGCCCCTTTTATAGTTATTCCTTTTATAGTCATTCCTCTAACAGCTATCACTCACGAGAATATAATCTCTACTGAAAGCATAAAATAATAACAGAAAACCACGTGCTCACGTGCACCTTTCATGTTTAGGTGCTATGAACATGAAAATATTTTGTCCACGGGCACCTTTACTCACGGTGCTAACAACAAAAGATAATCTTGTGCACCTTTATTCTCGGATGCTCTCTACTTATTTAACAACTTCACATATTCAACTTACAACTTTAGGCACATATTTATTTAACTAACAACTTTGTGTATATTCACATATATTTTATTCTAACAACTTAATATATATCGACATTTATATTTAACTAACAACTTTACATTAATATATGACCAAACTTATTATTTTTTTCTATTTTAATTATTCTCCATCAGGCCTACCAAGGAAATTGGGTCGAGCCCATGATCCGCTTTTAGGCCCAAAGTCGAGCTGACCATACCCAGACCGAGGTACCGAGCACACGAGCACTCCTGTCTAGTACATAAAATATTTAAATTCTAAGTCTAATTAATTAAAAAAATAGCATTGAAATATGTTTTTAAATAAAAATATTCACATCATAATATTAATTTTACAAAACACTTATATAATTTACTTATTTTCAGGAAAAATTAACTATATAAATAAATAAAGTTTTGTTTAATTTTGTTAATATTACTTTATTTGGTAATATACATATATATATATATCATAATTTTAAATTTAAGATATTATCTTATATATCTATATGTATAATTATTTTACACATAATTTTAAATTATATAATTTATTATAATATTAAATTAAATAATAATAATTTAAATATATTTATGATATTAATTATAACTTTAAAATCTTATATATTTTTATAATATAAAAATATTTATATAAATAAAAATATCATGTTAAATAATTTAGTTAAAAAATATATTTTAATAATTTTCATATTTTATAAAAGTTAAATTAAAAATTATTTTGTGGAAAATTAAATGTAATTTAATAAACATGATCATTTAAACATAACTTATACTAACATTGTTTAGAGTTTGTTATTTTGTATATCCAAATATTGAATATATAATTTATACATTGTCTTGCTATTATTCTATTATATTTTTACTTTATATCATATTCTTTTATTTTATTATATTACGAAACAAGTTTTTAATATATTATTACATAAATTGAAATTTAGCGATAATTTAAATTCAATTATTGATTTTTAAACTATTTCACACACCTTTATCAAAGCACATCAAAGAGATTATCACAAAGAGACAATCTTATTAAATGTATATTTATTAGCAATACCCTTTATCATTTTCACAATAAATCCATGATTCTGTTTTCTAATATTTTAAAATTTTCATTATATTTGAACGCATGTCATATTACATATTTTCATTAATTAAAAAAAAAAACTCAGATTAATAAGTGTCTAAAAGATTAAAGAAATGTATAAGCGTGTTTAATTTATAGTTTAAAGAAAATTACATTTATATCTCCTCATATCATATGATAAATGACGTTTAAATTTCTACTTTTAAAATAAATATTTATCTTCTCTATCTTTTTAATAAAAATAATACTTTCATAATTCTCTAGTTTTTAAATAGTTATTTATCTTCCTAATATTTATAATAAATGAGACACGTCTTTTTTCTTTTTTTTAAAAAAATTGTTACCCATTTTCTTTATTTCATCTAAAAATAATGGCTCAGCTAAGTTTAAATAAAAATTTAAATTTTAAAATGAAAAAATAAAAAATTATAACAAAAAAAGTGAATAGTTTAATTATAGAGAGATTGTCCTAAACTTTTATTATATTATCAATTAAGGTTCATAAGTTTTGGGTTTAGCACTGAATTAATATTTGATCATGCAAAATTAAGTTTTGACCTAATGATAAATTTTAAAAACCAAAAAATGACGTTGCATATAATTTTAAAAAAAAATGTTCACACTTCTTATGTATTAATAAAATAACATTCATGCTCCTTATTTTTTTTATATTTATATTATAATTATATGTAAATAAAATAATACATTTAATTATACATATGAATTAATTGATAATATTCAAATTTTATGATTCAAAATAAATCGTGGAAACATATATAAATTATGAATATTATATCCATCCAAAATTTATAGGATCAAGTCATGAAGAATAAATCTCAAAAAAATCTTTAGAAATATTTCTATGTTATCTTGTTTATTTATTTTGCTAGATTTATGTTTAGTTAATGTGTGTAATTTATTTTCCTTATTTATAGCATATTTGGTATACACAAGACAAGTGGCATACATCCTTTGATATTCATAGCTATTTTTTTTTAAACTAAACATTTGTTTTATAAAAATATTTTTTTTCATATTTTTTCAACATATATTATGATTTAAAGACAGTATAATTGTATGATATTATTAACACTTAACAGTTGTATAATTTTTAATTAGTATATTTTGAAAAAAAAAATTTAATTAATATGAATATTTTAAATAAATATAAAAGTTAAGTGTCACTTCCTTAAAAAATATAAGTGAATATAGTTTTATTAAAAATATAAATAACACAAAATATCTCTTTTAAAATAAAATAAAAATGTGATGTAGTTGATTATAATCTTTAAAAATGATAAAAATTAATTTCTCTATCATTACATTTTATTTAAAGAAGCTTCTACAAATGATTTTAACTAAAAAACCTAAATTCTCCTAAAACTAACTGTCAACCTCAACACCTTGATTTTGATGAAAAAGTAACAATAAAATGATTTTATTCTAATATCTTATAAAAACAAAATTAATATAAATAATATAAAAACATTTTTAAACCTTAATACTTTAAACAAAAATATTTTTTTATATGAGTGTAAAGTGGAGCTGTTTAATATCATCACCCAACTTAAAAATCAAATATCTGTAAAAATCAAATATCTAATGTACGTAATAGTGTTAATTTGAACGGAATGAGGTGACCTCCAACGATGATGTTTGTTACTGTGGTTCAAGATTCTTTGTCACTGCCATTTCTTCCCTTTTCCACTCATTTTCTTTCCCTTTTCCCCTCACTTCTCCAACTCTCTATAAATACCATCTCTCTTCTTTTCTTTCGCACTATCTCGTTATCAAGGTGAGTGCACTATCTTTGAAAATTAACCAATGGGAAATCATCTTTTTGTTATTTTTCTTCTGAGCATTGATGACAATGAATTGATGTATTATATTTATGTTGGTGTTTGTTTAGGAGCTTCTGTTGGGGGCTTTGTTATTGTTTTTTTTTGAGTTGTGAAGATGGGACAGGTGTTTGGATGCGTCCAAGTGGAGCAGTCAAGTGTGGCCATCAGAGAAGTTTTCGGCAAGTACGATGATGTTCTTGAGCCTGGTTGCCACTGTGTGCCATGGTGTCTTGGCAGTCGTGTTGCTGGTGCCCTTTCTTTGCGTGTCAAACAGCTTGATGTTCGGTGTGAAACCAAGACAAAGGTTCTTTCTTTCATCTCACTTCTTTTGATGTTATCCTCCTATCACAATTGAAGTAGTACTTTGGTGTTGTTCTGTAAAACAATTCGAGTTTCATTTTGATGATCTATGTTGATCATTATTATTTGAAACTATAGGTCTGATAGCATAATAACGTCCAAAACACTTTGGTAATCATAAGATGGGTGTCACCATTTTCCCACAATTACCTTGAAAATAATTCATATAATGATTTCTGAGTAATTCATAATGTTGAAATCTCTAGTATGATTTCTGATTCTTGCAGGTGCATATAAATTAAACTCTTTAAATTACCTTGAAAATAATTCATTTAATGATTTCTGAGTAATTGATAATGTTGAAATCTATAGTATGATTTCTGATTCTTGCAGGTGCATATAAATTAAACTCTTTGAATTAAAACCGAGACATTTTAGACCTTTTGTCTTTCCATCCAGTAAATAAAAGGATTACAATGTTTCCGATTTGTTCTTTCTTATGGAGCTACTTTTTGGGGGTTAAATAGAATATCCTTTACGCTAATTTTTATTTAACAAAATTGTTTCTTTATTATTACTATGGATAGAGTGTATATAGATACATATATAATGTTCGTATCATACAATTAGTGTCTTTCTTTAAGTGGTTTAAGCAAGTGGTGAGTTCTATTATCCGCACTTGACACGAAGAAGGATTTGAGATGTAATATAAAATTATTGCGGGTTGACATGCATATCTAACAATATTTTTGTTTGGTCATTTCTTTTACTGCAAATGGCTGAAATCATGAATTATCTGACTGACCATGGTGTGATGCATTCCATCAGGACAATGTGTTTTGTTACTGTGGTTGCTTCTATCCAATATCGAGCATTGGCAGAAAACGCAGTGGATGCTTACTACAAACTCAGCAATACCAGAGCACAAAAACAATCCTATGTCTTTGATGGTGACTATTCTAGTGCTTCTGAACCTACTTCAAATAAATTGGGTTTAGGTGTGGATCTTCAGATTGAAACTTTTTTACTCCTGTTGTTGTTCAGTTATCAGAGCAAGTGTTCCAAAGATGGAACTAGATGCTACGTTTGAACAGAAGAATGAAATTGCTAAAGGTATCTCTTAATTTTAAATTAGGAATGGAATAGGACATCCTTCATCTGTTTCCTTTTATTTTTTAGGCTATGTCAGCTTATGGTTACGAGATAGTTCAGACTCTTATTGTGGATATAGAGCCAGATGAGCATGTGAAGAGAGCCATGAATGAGATAAATACTGGTATGTTTCCTAGATGTTCATTCACCTGTTGTTTTAGTTAGTGTTATTCATGTTTCCTTTTCAACCATGTGAACAAAATAAGTGATAGTTTAGTGATTGGAGAGTTTCTCTATTCTTTATCAATTCTCATTATATAATCACTAAAGCTAGATTACCTTATAAACAAGCTGGACCTTATATATTTGTAAGAGCATATTAGACAAAAGCCTTGGCTTTTCATGGAGCTAAAAAGTCTTCTGCATAGTGAATCATTTTTTATTATTCATACTTCCCAAATTCCTGATGTCATAAGCATCATTATCCTGAGCAATTATTTTGTATACTTACACACACTTTTCGCCCAAGGTTTATCTTGTTTGAACAACTTTTTTTATGAATGTTTTTATGTTTTCCTGGTCACTCGTTGCGCTGTTCTTGTACCATCACAAATAGCTGCAAGATTGAGGGTGGCTGCAAACGAGAAAGCTGAAGCAGAGAAGATATTGCAGATAAAGCGAGCAGAAGGGGATGCAGAATCAAAGTACCTAGCAGGGCTTGGAGTTGCTCGTCAGCGGCAAGCCATAGTTGATGGGCTGAGGGACAGTGTGTTAGCTTTCTCTGAGAATGTGCCTGGGACAACATCAAAGGATATCATGGATATGGTTCTCATAACCCAATATTTTGACACAATAAAGGAAATTGGTGCATCCTCCAAATCCAATGCTGTTTTCATTCCACATGGACCTGGTGCTGTTCAAGATGTTGCTTCACATATTAGAGACGGTCTTCTCCAAGGAAATGCAACACAGTGTTCGTGACCTTCTCCAATGAAGTGCAACACAGTGTTGAACAGTGACATATACCTGATTTTTCATGTTGTTGTGATTCAAACCATCTAAGTTTTCTATATAAAATTGTATAATACAAAGCTCAATTTAGATCTATGATTCTGTTAGGTTACACATAGAGGAGGAGTTAGTTAGAATTAGAATAGTCATGAGTTAGTTACTTGTTTTGCTAGTTAGATATAAATAAGAAAGAAGGAGAGGGGAGGGGTAGTGTGTAATATTTTTGTAGATTAAGCCTTAGCTCTTTGTGAAGGGGAAGCTCTTGAAGGAGAGAGTGCTCTCCTATTTCTTGTTCTTTTCTTTCTATTCAATAAAAATCTTTCTTTTTTTCTCTTTATAATTCTTGGTTCCTAAAAATTGGTCCGACCTGCCGGATCTGAACAAGAGAGATTGTTAGGATACAAAAAGAGGATGGAACATAGGACAGCTGCATTGGAGAAGTTGACCAGCGAACAAAGAAGATGGATTGCGGAAATGAGAGCAGACATTACTGGGTTGAAGCTGGACCTAAAAGAAATAAAAGAAATGTTGCGGGACATCAAGAAAGGGGACAAAATGTCTGAGGGAGGAGAGAAATCTGTTAGAGCGGACAAAATGTTCTTGAAGGAAAGCCTTTTGGACTTGAAAGAAATTAAAGAATTGTTGTGGGACATCAAGAAAGTGGACAAAATGTCGGAGGGAGGAGAGAAATCTGTTAATGATGAAGAGAAGAGGACCCAAGATGTTGGGGAAGGTACAGATATGAAGAATCACATTCTCTGTAGCGAAGAAAAAACCAAAAATGAAGTGAGATTCGCAAGAGAAACTGAAATGATAAGGGCAGAAGGGGATGCATCAATAAAGAAAGTGAAGACTATGTGCTGTAATATCTTTTTCTTGAGAGGCCAATTATAAAGCTATCCTAGAAGAAAGTTGAAGGTGGAGATGCAACCAAGCATCATTTTTTCCCAAATTCAGATTTACTTCATAAGCATAAGAAATCATTGTGGAATCAAGATTTGATAATGAAGGTGGCTAGAACATCAATGACATCAGAATCTTGGAATTTCAACTTACTGGGTGCAGAGACTT
>Ga0123342_1008761_pt1 | contig 12524 bp, 4 predicted proteins | sample Turbeawhitnodule_FD_89960 | JGI IMG/M metagenome (GOLD analysis project Ga0123342, IMG submission 89960) | Root nodule microbial communities of legume samples collected from Mexico - Turtle bean Mexico white nodule | ecosystem: Host-associated > Plants > Roots > Nodule | place: Mexico: Nepantla... | reverse complement strand
TATTTGGTTCATCCAAATGAGTTTGGGAATTGGTACTTGTATTGGTGAGTTCTTGACTTAGAACCATGATCCAACTTCTAAGAAAGTGCCTCTATATTTTCCAGCTCAAGGTGATTCCTCAAAATGTCAAGAATCTTGTTCTATGTGGCTATTGGAATCACATCAGAGTCAGTCCGACCCATTTTGCCCCAACCTGTCACGAGATCGATCAAGTTGACTCTTTACGGATTGGAATTGGTAACATGTCCTGTTATAGGGTAGGTTGGCGAGCTAGCTCGTCACTTTTCGATTTTGTTTTCAAATGTTTTTCTTTTTTTGTAATTTTTTTTAATCTCTTTATTTTGTTGTAGTAATTGATGTCACTTTTTGGGAAATAAAAGTGCAAGAAGAACAATACAATTGAATCAAAATTTAATATTTTAATCAAAGAAGATTTAATGCCTAATTAAATAAAGTAAATATCAACAATACTTAAATAAATCAAATTATGTATACAAATATTAATGTAAATAAAGTTCTATATAAAACATTGACCACCATGAATTTTAATTCCAAAAACATGATATTTCTCTTCCTCCCGATTTATTGTGGGAGTAGGTTCATATTATATTTTGTACAATTGAACCATCATTCATTTCTTCGTGTGGGAATAAGATCATATTTTATTTTGAATCTAAATAATTGGTAGCAAAAACTTTAGTTGATAATTAGACACCAATTTAGAAACCATTTAACAATAATAGAAACTAATTTAGAAATAAAAAAAAATTTAGTCTCTAAAACGTTCTCTGATTTAGTCATTACAACATCTAATTATTTTTTGTTTCTAAAAGTTGATTTCTATTTCATGATTTTTCTTGTAGTGTATTTTAAAAATACACTAATGGTGATTTTTAATTGATGATAACGTAATAAAATGTACACTATAAAACTCTGAAATTAAACACATAGGGTTCTCTAATTTATAAAAACAAATATTAAAAACTTCTCAAGTGAGAAAAAGTAAAAAATATATCTACCTTTAACTAAATGTAGACTAAATTTACCTAATATTTATTTGACCATCTAAATTTATATATTTGATAAGTAAACTTTAAGTGTAATTCAATCTCATAAAACTAGCTTATAAGATGAGATTTATATCCACTTATATATTATAAAATGTCATAATTTCTAATCGATGTAGAATCTCCATCAACGTATATATATAATTGCTTTTGGATAGTTCTAAAAAGAGAAAAGTAAAAGTTTTTGTTCCTTATGAATACATTAGTGAAACCTTAGGTTATTATATAATGGCTTTTGTGAGAGGTATAGGCTTTAATTTCCCACTTTGATGGGTGGGTCACTTATCTTGTTTCAACATGCTTCAAAGTTTTATACGATTTTCCACTTAATGTGGGAGCCAATAACCCTCATTCAACATGTGCTGCTGTCTACCACTTTAGGGTTCAAAATCGTTTTTAAGTTCTCAACAATATTCCAATCTCCAAATTAATGATTTAGAGAGGTAAATTCAACTGTAGGAAAGTGATACTTGAGAAAAGATATGATCCATGGCTTCCATGAGAAAGAAACCAAGTTTTGTTCATTTATTTCACTACATAAGGCTTTCTTTAGTTATAAAGTTTGGGTATGCACAAGTGTGTAATTATTAATTTTAATTGAATCGGGTTACTTTCTAATTTAAATTTAGAAGATGCACTATTCTTATTTGTCCACTTTAATAATTATCTTTGGAAAAAAATTCTTAATTCAACAATAATGTTTTTACCTTCCTCCTACACCTTTTATCATAGTAGGAGAAGAAGAGTGATAAAAGATTCAAATCAAAGAAGATGGATTGTGCAAGTATAACTAGACCTAACAAATTTGTTATAATTTATCATCTTCAAGCAAAGATACAGTGTCTTCTTTCTTTGGAATTGAATTTTAAATAAAAATATTTGTAATCACTAATATATTATTAATTGACTTTATTTTTAGTTAATGTGTAATCTTCCGTACATATCTATCATGTCGAAGATGTCAACTTGTGCATGAGACTAGATAATTATAAGTGGTTTGATTAAATGACTTAGGTCCAACAAATTCTCACTATAATAGACTTTAAATCATCTTAAGAAATAGACTTTAAGTTTAGTTTAATTTTACAAAACTGATTTATAAAGTGTCGTTTAGACCTAATTATATATTGTGAATTGATTTTATCTTATATAAGATCTCTAACATTCTTATATTTTACTTTTTTTTTAAACCTACCAAGAAATGGGTGAAAGTTTATTCTTGTTAAATTTGTAAGAGAAAAGAAAGAAGACTTTGTTAGATTCCAATATTTGAATATTTCTCTTGCCATAAAATAATTTAGCCAAATGGAAGAAACTTTGACCTAGGTTTAGATCGTTTCCCTTTTTTTATGGATTATATATAACAATTGAGTGTTCAATCATTTTTTAATAAAATCTTATTATTCTGGGACCAATAAGTACTTGTGATAAAATAAAGATTGAAAAATAATAAGGCTGAATAACTTAATTTTTAAATATGACTCTTGACTTCAATTTTTGAATTTTAATATTAGTAGATAGTAGGGTTGTTAAAAAATATATGAAGTAAATTATAACTCAATTGAATTGAAGTGTATAAAAAAATTGTATTAAATTGATATATTAAATTTTATGAGATTATTAAAAAAATTTGTCCACTAATAATAATTTAAACAATTCATATATAGATAAAATAATTTAATTTAATTTAATTCATTCAATTTATAACAACTCAATCCATTGAGATTATTATACTTTGATTATTTACACTATTTTTATGATTTAGTTTTAACTAAAATGTACTTTTTAGTTAGACGTTAACACATTGATGAAAGAAATTCCTGGTTGGTCGTTTTTATGCTAGCATCAAGATATCAAGAGAGATAACTCTCTTAATAATCAATGAATATTGTTCCTACAAGACCTAAACCCTGCAGAACACTTCCTCTTGTGATGATCTTCTCGTCTTTCCGGCCTTTCGGTTAGTCTTTGGATCTCCTTTGGTCTGGACACGATGGGGGGAGTACTTGCGAAAACACTCTAACGATCAAGTCAGATCGAGAGTTAAGTACCAGAAGAGTGGGGAGTGAATAGTTACCTTGGGTGTTGTGCCTCTTCTACTATTTATGTTGCTCTAGGTGGGCTATGGCTGTTGTGGGTCTGCTTTAGAGTCCAAACGAAAGCCCAATTGTGCCTTAACCGCACTTATCATTTAAGTTGGGTTGTTTATAGCCTGTTGTCGTCTAGTCGGTTTTGTCGTCTAGTCGGCCTTTTGGTCATCTGGTAGTACAAATATTATATATGGATTTAATATTAGATAAATCAAAAGAATGCACATGTTAACAACTTGTTAAGCTAAGAAATAGTAAATTGGTATATAGTATATAGTGTTCAATAAAAATTGAGTTTTTATGCATTGAAGAGTTTTTAATATAATTAATAATATTACCAACTAATTTTCATTAATGGTAAATATTCCTCAAGATATTTAAATTTGGATGGCTACAAATAACTACAAAGCATATAATTAAATTTATTAACTTATCATTATAATTAGATATGATTTTAATATAAATAAAAACATAAGTAAAATAAGGAGTTGGATTATTGTTTTATTAATATCATAAAGAAAAATGAATATTTATTTTTAATCTTGAATATATTGTATTTGTTTTTCTCTCCACAAAGTCAAAGACTAATTTTACTTGAGAAACTATAAGGTCGCTAATTTGAGAAGTTTTGGTGGACAATGAAATTTTAACACAAATTTAAGGACTAAATGGACTTGTTCACATATGTGTTAACATGATTTAAAAAGACATTTTAATAAAGATGAAAATAAGTTTATTATATTAAATCATTCATTTATATATATATATTTTTTTAAATTTATATTCTAAAACTTAAATTTTAATATTCATAATCTACTTATTTGTTTTTAATAAATATGCTAATTTTTTAATAAAATAATAAAAAAAAAGTTTATTTTGTTTAAAAAACTAATAATACCTAAATCAAGTCAAGTAAATTTGAGTTGTACTTTTACTTTACACTTCATCCAACTCATATTTTCTTCTAATTTTAGGATATGGTACATTTTGTAGCTCCATCCATTATTCATATATTCTTTCATATGTCCTCTTCACCCTCAAATCTAAATAGTACATGATCAATTAATTTTCCCTCTTTGATGTAGATACAAGATTATAATAGAAATTATAACAAAAATAGAATAATGAGAGAGAATTTTTAATGTGGGAAACCTTGTCAACTTGGGACCTAGTCAAGAAAATGTCTCCACTATGAAAGGAAAATTACAATATTTGTTTCTTTCACTATGTGAGGATAACACTCAATTTCACCCAACAAGGATGAAATATAAAATCTATCTAGTTTCTCACTAGGATTTATAATCTCACACTATGGTGGATATCTCCTCTCTATGTTGTTCTTCTTACTTGCTTCATTGCTTGTATGTGTCTCTTCCTCAGAAATTCCCTTTATAGAATGAGATGAACACTTCTTCATAAAGAGATTAATGCTCATTACATTTTCAAGAAAGAGTTACAATTTAAAAAAAAAATTAATGACTATCATGGATCGATTACCAATATTAATTGGTCATAATCTCTCATTAAATTAAGGAGAGATTGCCAATAATTCTTCTCCTTTATTGACTTAATTGAGGGTATCAATAATTTAACTCCTCCACAATACTGTTACCAATATTTATGGGTCATAATCTCCTATAAAATTAAGGAGGGATCCCCAAGACAAAGTTCATTCAAATTCCTCCTCTTATCACAATCTTGATTACACAATTTTCCCTTTGTGTTGTCTCGATTAAATAGTGTATTGCTTTCGGGAAATGCAAGCATCAATTTCATTAAATCAAATAGTTTTTAGAACACACATTTAATTATTTCTACTCATTTTTAATATTTTTATTTATTTTTTAATTCTTTTTACATAAGAATGTTTGATTCTCAAATTCAAGTATTCAATTACATAAACTCTTAGAATGTGTTTCATTTTGACATTAAACTTTTGATAATATTATATTTATTTGGTGTGATTTTTAGTTTTTTTTAAAACAAATAATTAGTTAATATTTAGATCAGTAAAAAGACATATGGATGCGAATATGACTCAATGAGAATATTCAAAAAGTAAAAATGGAGATATTCAAAGTCACACAAGTCTCATCTTCATTCCTAATTCTAAATAAAATATTTTTTTTCTTTGTTTTGTCATGACAAAAATAACATACGAGTATTTATCTTCAATTCCAACTTCTCTTCCGACAAATATTTTTGTCAAAAGCATATAATAAAAAAAAAATTATATATTATAACAATATATAACGAAAATGTGTTTCTTATTGCTTTTGGGAGGGTGTAACCCTTCATATAAAGAGAACATGTTTTTGTTGTGTCTTGAGGTATTTTTGAGAAAAAAACAAACACATAAAGATAACAAAAAATTGTGGGTAAACTCCTAAATGAATCAATTATTTTTTTACTTGGACGCCTGCCATTTATTTTGAAACATATTTTTTATATTATAATGTTAAATTTCAAAAGTTTCATTTTCAAATATATTGAAGTTGTCCATAAATTCTATATAATACAAGAAAAAAAAATACAAAAATTGTGCTTACTCCACTTGCTTTCTGTCAACGAGATTGGGCTTATACTCTTCCAATTATTTTTATTTAATTTTGGGCCCATATCTCTGTTTTAAGGAGCATGCTGGATTTTGACCCAGAATATTACTGTTTCTTCCTGCACCTCCATAGCTTCTCTTGCACAACCATAGGTAAGGCAAAAAGAACATTTTATCCTTAAAAAATACAATTTGGATTTTGTAATCCAAAAATGTATCTTTTTCTATTTACACCTCCCGGATTGTAGAATATGAAAAGTATTTTCATATCTAGAAATATCTCCTGAATTTTATTATAATATGTCGCATTGTACAATCTGAAAGGTATTTTTGAATTTAGAAATACATTTTAAAATATATAATCTGGAATGTAATTTTAAAATGTATTTCGGATTGTACAATCTATAAGGTAATAAATCTGAAATTACCTTATAGATTGTACAATCCACAATACATATTATAATAAGTCAGTGTTACAATTTTTACAATCCGATTTACATAAAAAAATAAAAAATAAGCAAACGAAAAATAAAAGGTAAAAACACTATAAAACTTACTCCAACAACCAACTACCAGCAATCCTCACCAAGCAACTAAGACCACTTAAAAATGATGAAGAAGTTATGACACACTCTACCAAAACAAAAATTATAACATATACTCAAAAGGGTAGGGTTGGAATTAGAAAATGTTATATATATAGAGAGAGGTGGAGGGAGAAGTAATGGAGGTGAGGGAGAATTTGTCCTTTAATCAATAGATTATTATTTCTAAACAAGGATTTTGGTGTTTATACAAAAGTTGATTAACCTGGCATAGGTTCTTGTTGACTTTATTAATTTTAGTTTTATGATAGTGAGTTGTAGGAGTAGTGGTAGGCAAGAATGATTTTTTTTTAAATATGTAGTTATAAGAAAGAGAAAGGCTCCAAAAAGAGAAAAGATGAGGTGGTATTTTGAGTGGAAAAAAATGAAGAAATAAGTTTGTGCATGTCCATACAGGACATTATGTTATGTTGTAAATAATAATAGATTTTATATATAAGAATACAAATATAACTATGAGACATGTTATGGTTCAGCAGAGAAAGAGGTCCAATGTTTGCAATATCTAAACCAATGCCATTAAAGTCCACCGTTCCTATCTTTTAGCAAATTTAAATGTTCTAACCAAATTGTTCAGAGTGCGCGCCAAACTCAAATTAATTAATTATTAAGATCATATTTGATGTAGAAAAGCAATTTGTTACTCAGAGTTTTTTTTTTAATTCTTTCTATTTAAATTAAAATTAACTTTTGTTGTTTTGTCAAACAGAGAATCATATGAGTTTTAGTTGAATTTAAAAAGTATTGTTCTTTATATAAAGGTGATGCACCAACCTCATCTTAAACTATAGTGTTATGTTTTAGTCCCATATGTCACGTCTTAAACCTAGTTTTGATAATTTATCTGCCATATTCTACTTTTTGGAACCTACTTTGTGGATGACTTACATATAACCATGAATTGCAATTTTCAAGAGACTCTCTTCTATTTTGTGTTATCAACATTTTGGAACCATGAATTGCATATAGGTAGTAAACTACGTGCAAGTTAATTCATGATTCGAAGTGAAAAAAATAGTGTGTATTACAATCACACGCATGTTTTGAAAGTAAATATAATCTAAAATATACAAAGTTAAAAGGAATTTATTTACGAAAAAACGATAAAGTTGAACTAAACATATGAATAAATCTAAAGTTTAAGGTCTTTGTTGTAATATCTTAAGAGTTATGATTGTGTTATCAACTTTTTGAAACCTACTTTATGAAAGACTTACTATAATTATGAATTACAATTTTTAAGAAACCCTTTTCTAGTTTGTGTTTCTAAGAAGAGAACAAAAACAAATTGAACTCATGTCAATTCTCACAGCGGGCGACGATGAAGGGCGCACAAGAAGTGTGCGATGAAAGCCACCTAATCATTTTTTTAGAAAATAAAAGTGGAAACAAGTAAAATCACTACTTGGCTCGTCTCAAGAGTATAGCCTGCTCGAACCGATTTTGAAGAATGAAACTTCACAATAGTGATCAAGGTCTAGGTTTAGGTTTATGAACAAAGGCTTTGGATAGTTAAATGATTTCATAATTTAAAAAATGGAACTTTAATATTATTATTTATTATATTATAATGTAATTTCTGTTGTCATCGTCATTAGCCGCCACTAGGCTTTGCCTCTGTTTCGCTGATTTCTGGGAAGTAAACCACACTCCTAGCAGTGGGCGACGACGAACACGGCAAGAGGAGCACGAGGAGTGCGATGGGAGCCACGTGTCCACACACAAAGTGGAATCCGTGCCCGCACTGCAGCAGCACGCAGACCTCGTCACCGTCGGAAAACTCCGTCAGGCAGATCGGAAACTCCGACCACTTGCACCCATCACCTTCACCTGTGCACTGAACTTCGGAAGCGAGTTCACCACTTTCTTCTTCACGCCCTTGTTCGTCGGCGTAGGCAGGGATTCACCGTCGTCGGCAAAAGTCGGTGGCTGACGGAGTCAGGCAGAGCCCGCGATGGTGACGAGGCCCACCACGCCGCCAGATCACCACGAAGTCGAACTCGACGGCGGCGGCCTCTGGGGGCACCGCCTGGGATTGGAAGAGTCTGAGCCGCGTGTGATAAGTTGGTTGGCGGTCTAGCTTATCACTTTACAATTTTGTTTTCAAATTTTTTTTCTTTTCCTAATTTTTTTAATCTATTTATTTTGTTTTAGTCATTATATTATTTTTTGGAAAATAAAAGTGTAAGAAAAAACAATACAATTAAATCAAAGTTTAATATTTTAATAAAAAAAGTTTCAACAATATAATTTAATAAATCAAATAATATATAAAAATATTAATGTAAAATAAAGTTTTAGTTCAAAAGAATGAAAATTTGTAATTATCTTCATATCTGTTTTGGTTTTTATTTGTGAATAATTGGTAGTACCTCTTTCATGCTCAAAAAAAGTATGCTTATAATATGGTAGGACATGCTCTTATCTCTTTCTTTATTCTAGTTTCTTGAATGCAATAATGATTACATCGAAAATAACTAACATATTTTTTTATTAACAAGAGAGGATAACTAACTGTTAATAAATTACGTATAAGTTAATTCATGATTTGAAGTGAAGAACATAGTCTGTATATTGTAATCACATCCATGTTTTAAAAGTGAATCTAATCTAAAATTTGTAGAGTTGAAATGAATTCATTCGTGAAAGAATGATAAGTTAAACCAAGCGTATGAATAAATCTAAAATTTGTTCTTTGTTGTAGTATCTTGTCACGATTGTGTTATCAATTTTTTGAAACCTACTTTATGGATGACTTACATATAATCATGAATTGCAATTTTCAAGAGACCCTCTTTTATTTTGTGTTATCAACTTTTTGGAACCTACTTTGTGGATACATATAACCATGAATTGCAATTTTCAAGGAACCTTCTTCTATTTTGGGTTTTGGAACCTAACTAACAGGTAGTAAACTACGTACCGTGCAAGTTAATTCATGATTCGAAGTGAAGAAAATAGTGTGTATTGCAATCACACGCATGTTTGGAAAGTGAATCTAATCTAAAATTTGCAAAGTTAGAATGAAGTTATTTGCGAAAAAACGATCAAGTTGAACTAAGCATATGAATAAGTCTAAAGTTTAAGGTCTTTGTTGTAATATTTTAGGAACCATGATTGTGTTATCAACTTTTTGGAACCTACTTTATGAATGACTTACATATAACCATGAATTGTAATTTTCAAGAAACCATTTACTATTTTGTGTTTTTAGGAAGAGAACAAAAGCAATTGAGCTCCATGTCAATTCTCACTTACTATTATTCTCATTTTTACAACTTAGATAAGGATGGTATATTGTACAATCCAAAAGGTATTTCCAAATCTGGAATTACCTTATAGATTGTACAATCCATAATACATATTATAATAAGTCAGGGAGGGGGAGGGAGGTATAAGTTCTTGTTGACTTTATTAATTTTAGTTTTATGACACTGAGATGTAGGAGTAGTAGGCATGAATGGATTTTTAAAAAAAATATGTAGCTCTAAGAAAGAGAAGAGGCTCCAAAAAGAGAAAAGATGAGGTGGTATTTTGAGTGGAAAAAAATGAAGAAATAAGTTTGTGCATGTCCATACAGGACATTATGTTGTAAATAATAATAGATTTTATATATAAGAATGCAAACATGACTATGAAACATGTTATGGTTCAGCAGAGAAAGATGTCCAATGTTTAATTTTGTTATTAAACATTTTGTATGTTCGCTTCATGTTGTACAAGCGGTGCTAGCATGGAAAATATTTGTTGAGAAAGAATTATATACAACTCTAATAATATAAAGCATATTTTGCTTGAAGAAATTCAAGAACCAGGAATCAACATTCATAATAAGAATAGTGCACAACCTTCACAGACGATGTAACTGAATGTGTGTGTATATATATATTTATATTTGGTGTACTTAGCCAAAAAGCATGCATTTTAATGGGATGTGTAGATACCCTTCAATATGTAATACAATTTTGTCCTCTAACGAGCCTTTGTCCTCTACTTATAAGCCCTTGCTCAAACACAATTACAAAGCTGAAGCATGATTTTTGAACAAGGTTAAAGTTTCAAAGGCTTTTTAAGTGTATTAGAACAAGAATGTACAAAACTGACTATCTGTAAAAGAACAAAAATGGTTGAATTTCTGAAGCTATTTCATGCTTGTTTCCAGGGTTGACAAACGTGATAGGTCTTGATTGTTGGGTGTTGGGTGGTGTTGAGCTTCTTCTGCTTGGTGCTCATCATGGTCCACTCTTACTATCAAGTTTGCTGTTGGTGAAATGGGAGACAGCTCAATGTCAGAATGGTAATCTTGGTCATCATCATAGGCTGACATGGTGCGAGTTGAGTGACCAGTAGTTTTGAAACGGTGAAGTGTGGGGCCAGAAGAGTGTACTGTTGAATCAGTTGTGCTTCCATCCATGGCTCGCACCTTGGAGTTTCCAAGTTTCACTCCCTGCTTATTTTTCACTGCCATTCGCCATTTCTTTATTGCCTTTGATGTTTGTTCATCAAATATTGACTTTTTCATTCTTGAGCCCATCTGTATGTGTTTACCATTATTTAGTAACTTGCATACATAAATAATGTTAAATGGGGATAGTATTAAAAAGTGGACTTTAAGCCTAATTCAACCTTATAAAACCACATCTTATAAAGTAAAGTTTGCACCTATTTATATAGTATGAAATATCATAATCTTTAGTCGATCATGTGGGATCTACAACACATTCCCTCACCCCGAGGCTATCAACTCGTGCATGGAGTTATATATTATGGGTAGTGTCCACGGCCCGAAACGTGGGAGATCAGTTATTGGATACCATCTTAAAGGCTCGAAAAAAATAAGGAGGATCTATCCAAAATGGTTCAGTGGAACCAGTAATCAGTTATTGGATTTTAGTCATTCATCTAAAAAATAAATGAAAACTAGTAGTAACACAAAAGAGTGAATTAGATTGTGTTATTGACATTTATCAAACACTATATTTATGTTATTGATTGCAGTGAAGTTGGTGACCACAGAAAAAACTTCAATTGAGGCAGAAGAATAGCTCTGATCAAATAGAAGAAAACCAGGAAAAAAAAAAACGTAGTACCTGAGTAACAAGAGCATATAATGGAAGGGTGATATAGCTGCAGAGGCATAGAGCCGCAAGCCTTCAAACAACAGATAATTCATCAGATTAGTAAGACAATATCATGCTTCAATTATACTAATGCTGGAGGATCCCATTTTCTATTGTTTTGTTAAGCAGGGATTTACGTGTTCATTTAAAAAAACAGCTAATTTCTCGAGTATGAAATGCACATTTAGGCATGACATTTTAATATATAGAAGGGAATTCTAAATTCAACACTTACCCTAATGCTACTTTCACAATTGCAAGCTTGTAGTCAGCATGGAAACAATTTCTCAGCCCAAAAGAATACTGCAAAACAAGAAATCATTCACATCATCGGTTTATCAAAATCTACAGGCTACAAAAAGGATATTATTTAAGATCAGCAAGGTGTGAGGGATCAGTACCCATATCCACAAGAAATATGTTATTTGGAATGCGTTCTGCAAGAATAAAAAAATTTGAGTTAGATATCTTAAATAATGCTAATTGAACTAATTTTATTTGGTTTTAAGCTGTATTGTTTAAAATAGCATTGTTTAGTATTTATGCTATTAGCTATGTTCAAACGTTTGGTGAGGATTCTACTAAGAGGAAACTAATTGAATACCTGAAACAAAGCAAAATGGATAAGATGAAGAACTAACTGAGGCCGACCAAACCAAAAATATCTGTCTGAGCCTTGAACAAGAGGAATCCCTTGGACAACTGCATGTCTTTCTGTTATTTCAATAGCCATCTTTGCCAGTGTGACTTGAAGTTTTGTTCCAACAGCCAAAATTATCTGAAACCAATCAAATGGTTTGTAATTGTAATCTTAATCAGTCTGCAAATTATATTATTGGAAATAGAATCCTTACCACAACAGGAATTAAGGATGCCCAGAACATAGCATGCCATCCTGCAAATTTTTACAGGGTTAAACAACTGGTACTCTTTAACTGAATAATTGAGAATTCCATAGAACTCTACTAAGAAAATAGTTGCTCACCATTAACATTTAGGAGCAGGAAAACAACAAATGAAGCCCAGAGGACAGGACTGTCAACATAGTGAGCAAGTATGTCAAACAAGTTACCATAGGAAAAATCATA
>Ga0123342_1008760_pt1 | contig 12526 bp, 12 predicted proteins | sample Turbeawhitnodule_FD_89960 | JGI IMG/M metagenome (GOLD analysis project Ga0123342, IMG submission 89960) | Root nodule microbial communities of legume samples collected from Mexico - Turtle bean Mexico white nodule | ecosystem: Host-associated > Plants > Roots > Nodule | place: Mexico: Nepantla... | reverse complement strand
TGCTTCTTGTAATCCTTTGAGGTGGACTTTGACCTCCATGGGCGTCCTCCATTTGTGCCTCCACCTCTTCTTGATCTTGTTGATTGGCCTCCATGTCCTCTTGAGCTTGATCTCCATCAATAAGGGTCCTCATACATGGTCCCTTAAGCAAAGCAGGAGTTAACCTTCTCGACACATATATATACTTCTAATGGGTTAACACTTCATGATATAGCTCTCTCATTGGTAACTGGTCAAAACCTTACCATGGGAGATAATGTTGCTTGGTATAGCCTGCTTGGGTTTATTATGTTGGCTGCTTGCGGGACTTTGGGTTGTGTGAGTTGGAAGAGTTGCCCAAGGATAAGTGGTTTTGTTACTGTTCTCTCCGGTTGACTTGTTCGCCGGTTGAATTTGATGACATGCTCTAACTCCGTTTGTTTCTTCACGAACCTGTCTTATCTCTTGCTGCTCTGGAACGTAGCTCCGTTGAAACAGAGGGAGCCTTACCTGTTGATTGCACACTGGCGATCAAGTCAGTACAAGGCTTATAAGAATTTAAGTAGTAAGTTTCAATCTTAGAAACAACATACCTTTACCTGGGGTCTCAAGCCCCTTCTATAACTTACCTCTTGTAACAGCTTTCCATCACGAGAATTTAATCCTAACTGAAAGCATACTCAACAGGAAAATATTCTGTTCAAGGGCCCTTACGATGCTACAACAGAACTGAATCTTTCCTCCAGGGAGTGCATAAAATAATAACAGAATAACCACCAGGGTACCAACTCATGTACCAATATCAGGGGTCTAGTCTATTTACGTAGGTACCCTCTCCGTGGTGCTACGCTACTTTTCATTATACATGCAACCTAACCTCTACGTGCCTTAAAACACATGGGCTTGGGTTTAAAAGAAAAATACTTACTTGATCTAGACCCCATACGCACTAAGCGCACCCCTAAGTCCACAATTACCCTTCGCTAGCCGCTTAGGTTTTACGTGGGGAGGACTACCTTAATTATACAAAAATGGACTTACTCATACAACTGGGACCCAATTACATGGCCCGCTATTCTGGCCCAAGAGCTGAGCTGACCTATTTGCACCATGTGCCGAGGTCCGACCACCGAGTGCTGAGTTCTAAGCGCTTTGGTCCAATATAGTTACTGTAACTACAATCGAATATATGTGGCTCTATAGAATTCAGTTTCTGCAGGAGAAAACATTATACCAACTTCCTTGTGAAAACTATATTCTGATGATGGTCCAAACCAACTTGCAGATATCTTCACTGAGCCACTACCTAAGGAAAGGTTTTTCTTCTTAAGAAATGAGTTGGGTATTCTTGATTCTCAAATTTTTTCTTAACTCAGTTTTTATCCTTTCTCTTATTCTATTTGTGAAGACAAATAGGGAGAGAATTAGTGGTTTCTGGTGTTGTACTCTGCTGCTACACTCTTGTGTTCCTTATTTTGCTATAGTTGTTGTTATATCTCTTATATAACTCTGATTTGCACTTTAATTTGTCGCTGGTTTATGTTGGGTTTATTAGTGTCTAAGTTCAAGAGGGGGATGAATTGAGCTTATAAAATTTTCGCAAAGAATACTGTTTTTCATAAAACCTGACAAAATAATTTAGAAGCCCTTATTACTTGTTTCATCCAGCCAATACATGCAAATTCAGTGATATACAAGTAAGAATTCTTCCGGAATCTTGAACAACAGAGTATGAGTCAGCCCAGAAACAAAAAAATCAATTTTAATTCAACAAATTTATTAAATTGCAGTATATCAGATTTTCCATAATTACTTGCAGAGATTAAGGAGAGAAAAGCACACACAGTTTTTATACTGGTTTACTCAACAAGAACTACATCCAGTTTCACCTTATCCCAAGGTGAATTTTACTAAAAAAAATCAATCTTTTACAAAACCTTCTTGGTTCTTGAACCCTCCAAGAACAAAGAACACAATGTTGAAAAACTTTATTTTAGTAACACCCACACTTCAAGAAACCCTATCAAGAAGTGCAATTACAAACACCCTTATAAAAGAAAATTATAAGAATGAAAACACCTGATTTGCAGATACAAGAAACCAAAACATACTGGCTTTCTGCAACACCACTGTGACAGAACCTGGAATCTCAAGCCAAGAGTTGTTAGCAAACGAACACTTGTAGTTTTTTAGAGAAAGTTAAAATAACCAAAAAAAAAAAGATTTCAAACTATCACTGAAAGAACTTAATTTGTATTCAAAAATATAATTTCTAAGTGTTATCTGATATGAAATACACTTATCCTTTTATAGCTTTTAGATCAAAACAGTTTTCAAAAAACAGTTAAAAGTTGTTATAAAAATAACATATGAAAGTCTAAATAAACAGATTGTTTTTTGAAAATACAGCTGGTGGTTACATAACCACTTTCAGACCAGTTTATAATAGTAACAAAGAGTTCAACTGATTTTGGTCCCAAAAAGGAATTTTGAAAAGGCTTATCAGATATGCACCAGTACAAAAAGAATCTATTGTTTTGTAAAACAACAGATTTATTTTTCGTGCAGTGAACTAGTTTAGAAAAACTTAAGATAGATTTTGAGAAAACCTTGTAAGAGATCCTTGTGCTTAAACTCATCACCTTGGTTCTGAGATATGAGGTAAATCAGAGTGCAAAAGGCATATTTAAACAACCTGTAATTTACAAGAAACCATGAATTACAATACAACAATCTTCAAAACAATTTACTTCATCAAACACACTCTTTGCCAAGATGTGAAGAGTTTTCAGTCTTCAACATTTTACGCACTGATTTGCACTGATTTTACACTCTATTTTACTAGTTTTTTTTTTGCTTAAATTATTAAACCCGGGTTATCTTCCTGCTATGTATGCCTTGTATATGCACAATTTTTGTTTTGCAGGATCTATCAAATTCAAAATATGACAACACAAGCAAACCAAGGATTTGTCTTCATCAAATAGGGGGAAATTGTTGAACAAGGTTCTTTGATGTCTACAAATCCAAGAAGATTGCTTGAGGACCTTGCTGTTGGTTGTGTGTGTGTGTCTAGAAGTGTTTGAATTTGTTAATATACTCTTTGTGGTGATCCAAGGTTAATTGAATCTTAATCCTTTTGAAAAAAAAGTGTTTTATAAAGAAAGTGAAAATTCAACCTGTTGAAAATTCGATTCAACTGGTTGTTTTACACTTAGTGGTTTTTGAAAAGGATTTCAAAAGCTTGACTTTGGTTGACTTTCTGTCAAGCCAATTCAACCAGTTGTTTCGAAAATTCAACTAGTTGTTTTTCGGGAAACCTTAACAGAATTCTGTTAAGTTGTACCAATCTATTTTAAATGATTCAAACTGTCTTTGGTTCTTGAATTAAATGCTTTGACCATCTGATTGGAGTATAAAAAAGTTGTTTTACATTCTTGGTCATTAACTTAGAAGAAAGTTTAATCAAAATTAATTTTCAATATTTCAAAGAACTTTTGGATCATTTTCAAGTGTGGAATAGGATTGCCATGTATTCTCTGTACTTTAATCTTTGATTGTATCCAGGTGTATTCTATTCCTTTCATCCTTAATCATTGTATTTCTATGTGACTTGGTGTTGTGCAGTTTCAGAAGGTTGTTCTGAAAACTGTGTGTTGTTGCCAAAGGTGGTGTGTGTTCTTGAAGGGTTCAAGATCATCACTTTGGTATGTTGTTTGTAATCAAGGTTTGATTACTTAGTGAATTCTCAGTGGTTAGCAGAGGACTGGATGTAGCTCTTGGTAAAGAGTGAACCAATATAAACATCTTGTGTGAATCTCTTTATCCTTACACTCTTTAAACTGCTTTAGCTTTGATTTTATAAACTGCTAGTATAAACAACCGGTTGATTCGCAAAAACAACTGGTTGATTTTCTGGAATCAAACTAAATACAGTTTTTTAATTGCTAGAGTTTTCTAATTGATTCATTCTTCATTGTCTTTCACTCTACCTTCAATACTTGTGAAAATCTTTCGAAAACAATTCACCCCCTCTTGTTTAAGGCCTATAATTCTAACATAACGCACCTTTATATTCATTTGCAATGATGAACAAATATCAGAAGCATAATAATTAAAAGTGTGTTAGATATTATCAAAGAAGGAAAATGTTTAAAAAAACTAAGATAATTTTTCTTGAACAAATTTAGAGAAATCTTTTTGAAATACATATACTACAAAATTATACACATCTGATAATTGGGAATATTTCAAATTAAGTAAAGTTAAATCAGTTTTAATATTGAAAATAAAAAAATTTAGAGAAATATTTTTGAAATACATACACTACAAAATTATAGACCCCATCTGATAATTGAGAATATTTTAAAATTGAGTAAAGTTAGACCAGTTTCAACATTGAAGTATTTCGGGAAGTAAATGTTTAAAATTTTCTCAAGAAATAGACGTCTCTTCATCACATACAACCTCCTTTAAATTCTTATGGTTGATGATTGAGGATGACAATTCACACCTTGCGTAACTTGTCATGTAGAAAATATTGAACTTAAAGCTTGGATGTCGCCAAATCCATGAAGTTTGCTTCAAGGATGGGTTGCCACTTGTGGGCATGGGTTTTGGGTAGATTAGAATTTGTCAATCCACTATTAGCTTAATTCAAAACTGAATCAATCAAGTTCTTTCAAAAGAAAAGTGTTTTTCAAAGTAGTGAAAAACAACTTGTTGATTTATCGTTTCAATTGGTTGTTTTACACTTAGTGGTTTTTGAAATAGCTGAAATTGGCTGACCTAACAGTCAAGGCCAATTCAATCGGTTGAATAGTGTTTTCAATCGATTGTTTTTAGAAAAAAGCTTAACAAAATTTGTTAAGTCTGGTAAATCTGTTTCCCATGATTTTAAACTGTTTTGGCCCTTGATTAAAAGTCTTAAATGGCTATTTTTTAGACTATATAAATGGTGTTTACATCTCTGAATTGAGAGAGAGATCAGATTACCAAAAAGATTAACGTTTTTTAAGATTGCTTTTAAGGCTTTGCTTTGGTTAAGAGTGGAATAGGAAACTGTTGTAATCCTTTTGTATCAGGTGTGATCTTTCATGTTCTTACTTGTATTTGTTTCATATTTGTAAAACTTGTAAGGTACTGGTGTCTACAGTCAGAGGGTGTTCTGACTTGTAGTGTTTGTGTATCAAAGAGGGTGAGTGTTTTGAAGGGTTCAAGATCACCTCTTTGGTGTTTGTGTTTTGTAATCTGTGGTTGAGTACTTAGTGGAATACCTAGTGGTTTATGGGGATTGGATGTAGCTCTTGGTGTAAGAGTGAACCAGTATAAACATTGTGTGTGAATCTTTCTATCCCCCACTCCTTAAATCTGTTTGAATTGTGCCTTTATAAACTGCTAATAAAAGCAATCGGTTGATTCGCATATACAATCGATTGATTTTCTAGAATCAATTTAAAACAATTTTGTTTCTTGGCTGACCTAATTGCTTCTTCTGTGCTTCTTCATTAATCTTCATTCTTGTCCAGTATTTTCAAAAATATTTCATTAAACAATTCACCTCCCTCTTGTTTAAAGCCTTTAATTCTAACAGAAAATTCTTAGATTACAAAGATTACCAAAGTCCTATGGTAAATTAAGATTTATGCAGTTTGAGATATCCGTATGTCTTAGATTTGAAAGCCTTTCAATCGAATGTGGAATCCCTTTCAAATCAATACAAGAGCTTAGCCTCAGAAGTTTCAAATTCTCCAAGTTTCCAATTTCTTTGGGCAATGCAGCAAGCTTATGGCAATTATTAATATATTCTTCCATAAGAGTAGAAAACAAATAGCTAGTCAATATAATAGGAAGCAACATGACCAACACTTTAAACTATATGAGAATCTACTAATCGATATATGCATATTTTGAAATATAATATAAATGTTTATCTTCTAAAATAAATATAGAGGAAAGAATAAAATACAACTGAGCCCAATGAACAAAAACATGCAACTCCCAAAATATTATTGCACATCTAATTTGAACCATTTTGAAAAAGAATATTTTCAGGTTTTCGTCAAAAGTTCAGTTGAGTCAGTCAAGTTAATGTGACCTTCATTGTTATCTTCCACGTATTCTACAAAAGGCATGTGGGCTATGCCTAATCGTTTTCCTTTTCGCATGATGCAAAATAAGAAAAAAAAGGTTAAAGAATCACCAATAATAAAATAAAAATACATATTAAACTTATATTTTAATTTTTTAATTGGGGATGAATGAGTGGTGCAAATTTTAGCAATTCTCTAAGTGAAAGTTCAAATCTTGTCTGTCTAGGTCACTACTTCAGTGATTTTTTTTTTAGGAAAACTAATACTACAAAAGGCAAAACAAGAATGAACAATTATAGGTAAAAAAAGGATTGGTTTAGTGTCACTACCAGCTGAAAGCTTTGTATATTACAAAGAAATATTATATTTTTTTTGGAAATACTGAACAATGGAGTTTTTTTTTCTATTGTCATCAAGAGTAATCCTAAACATAAAAATAACAAAATCAAAATTGTTCATATTGAGAGCCAACACATTTCATATATAAGAATAGAGAAGACTTTTGTAAGTTAGCTCATGAAGCTCTGTTCAAGCGCCCACACCTGTGAGAACTCCAATAACATATGGACAAACGAATTACTTTAGCACATGACAAAGACAATTATATTGAGCTTAAAGCATAATAATTGAGCTCACCAACTAAGTAATTAATATCAAACCTAGATGAAGTCACCTCAGACAGTGGGGTAGTGAGGCATTAAACTTGAAACCAAATAAGTATCTTTGGACATCCTTGATGGAATTAGTATATTTGTGCAAGTGTGACATTATAACTTATAGTTTTCAAACAAAAAAAAATCAAATGCGAAGATGGAAAACCAAAGAAGTATCCATACATATATATATATATATATATATATATTTTGGAAAATAAGTACTAAAAAAACTAATGAATATATATCTTCAGCATTTCACATTTCAAAATTCAAATTCATAAGTAATCGTCAATGCAACCATAACCTAAATATAACATTTTAGAACAAAAGCTTTAAGAAAACCCTAAACCCTAATATGAAAAGGTCGATTAAGAATGTATGTATTAGGAACTAGGAATAGCAATAAGAATACGAAAACCCTATAATCATGTCCTGAACCTAGATCATACACAAATGGAGTTAAAAACCCTAATACAAAACATGAAAAATTAAAGTTAATCACTTCGAAATATGATTAAAATCCTTATTAAGACTTGCAAAACATGTTATGATCCACAAAAACTCAAAAAAATGAAAGTTCATGGAACCAAAAATGGGTTAAAAACCTCGTATGCGACCAAAAAATTTCCATACGCTAATAAGGAAAGATCTTATCGCGAATATGGAGAACCATTGAACAAAGACCAACATAGAAGAAAAACCTAGAAACTATGTAGTACACTTTCGGTAAAAGACGCATTAGAAGATGTAGTGTTCCTTTGCAAAGCGCACAAAAAAAGGCAAAGATCTTTCCTCGGCGTAGTGAAGATACGGTGTAGACATTTGCAGCAAAAACATTAGCACAAATAATACGGCAAAACCTAAAAGAGTGGTGAGAAGAAAGAGCGATGACAATTCACACCTTGCACGACTTGTCATAAAGAGAATTCTTAGATTACAAAGATTACCAAATTTCTCTGGTAAATTAGGAATGTTTATGCAGTTTGAGATGTTCATATGTCTTAGATTTGAAAGCATTCCAATTGAATGTGGCATCCCTTCCAAATCAATACAAGAGCTTAGCCTCAGAAGTTTCAAATTCTCCAAGTTACCAATTTCTTAGGGGAATGCACAAAGCTTATGGAAATTACTAATATATTCTTCCATTCACTCCTGTATAAAGAGTAGAAAACAAATATCTAATCAATATAATAGGAAGCAGCAGGACCAAAACTTTAAGCATAGAAAATATGAGAATATGCTAACTGGTATATGCATATTTTGAAATATGATGTAAATGTTTATCTTCTATAAAAAAAAAATATAGAGGAAAGAATAAAATACAACTAAGCCCAATAAAAAAAAATGAAACTTCCAAAATAGTATTGCACATATCTTATTTCAGCCATTTTGAAATAGAATTTTTTTAGGTTTTCTTTAAAAGTCCAATTGAGTCAATCAAGTTAAGGAGAGCTTCATTGTTGTCTTCCACATATTCTGCAGAAGGCATGTGGACTATACCAAATCCTTTTCCTTTCGCATGATGCAAAATAAGAAAAAGAGATTAAAAAATAATTTAAAATCACCAATAATAAAATAAAAATACATATTAAACTGAGATTTCAAATTTTTAATTGGGGTGAATGAGTGGTGAATATCTTACGGATTCTCTTAGTGAAAGTTCAAATGTTGCTTGTCTTGATCACTTTTTCAGTGATTTATTTTGGGGAAACTAATACTGCAAAAAGGAAAGCAAGAACGAACAACAACGTACCTTTTGTAACACTTATTAATAAGATATTATTATTCATATTTATCTTGTTTTATATTTTTTTTGTTTGTAGTTTCTTTTGGTGTGATTAACAGTCAATATTGTTCTATTTCTTTCATTGTTTTTGGGCTCATTTCAGCACTAAGTGCACAATACTAGTATTAGAGCTGGATTCAATCTTGTTTTGTGTTTTTAATAATTTTTTAAGGAGAGGAGTACCATATCCAAGATCGAAAAGTTCAACAAGAATAACAATTTCAAACTATGGGTCAAGATCAAAGGCTTGCTTAAGGAGAAATGGGCGTAGACACCGCTTTTCGAAATCATTCACACAAAGAGGAAGGTTCTAAAGCTTATAAAGGAAAATGACTAATTTTATGATCCTTATATCATTGTTATATGAGGTTCTTTATTAGATTGCAGATGAGAAAACCCCAACAACGTTGACTAAAGTTGTAGAAGTTGTTCATAACAAAGTTTATTTGCAATAAGCTTCAATTCTAAAGGAGGTTGTTCAGGTTGCATACGAAGAAAGGTACGATCACTCAAGGCTTATTTTGATGGACTCAATTCAATATTGATGGATCTTTGAAACATCAACGTCAAAGTAGAAGAAGAAGACGCGACGATGATTTGGTTATCCTTTCTTTCTCTTTTTATCCTATGAGAACTTGGTAAGTTCTTTGAATATTGGGAAGGATTGCATTATGCTTGAAGAGGTTAGTCTAGTCTTAAGTCAAGAGAAATTCTTCTGAAAGAAAGCATATGAGGGTATTAATGTTGCATCATCTTCCGAGTTATAAAGTCACAAAGTTGAAAAAGACGAAGGTTAATTCTAAAGACATTTCTGGATATTGCAAGTAGCTGGAGCATTAGGTGAAGCTATAGTTCATAAGACGGAGTCCTCTAATAATGACATGGTGTTAACCATCCTCTCAAGACAACCATTAATTAATAGGTTAGGGTTGGATTCTAAATGCTCCTTTTACATGAGTTATTGGAGGGACTAGTTTACCACGTTAGATGAGTTGAAGGGTGGTAACTTTTTTATGGGCAATGACACTGATGAAGTTCCTTGTAGAAAATGAAGAACAAAAGCAACTTCCATGGGGAGGATGATTGGATGCAATGGAATTTGAAGGAAGAATCATGGTTTTTGCAATGTTTTTAAGAGAAGCTAGCTTCGAAATGTTGGACTTGAAGAGTAATATCAAGTATTTGAAAACTTATTTGGTGATTATGTTTGAAGAAGATGATGTTGAAGATGTATTGATTGTTATAACTTTCATTGTATATTGCATGTGTTTGTGAGTCTTTCACGCAAAGAAATCACAAGAATATACCTTAACCATAAAAATTGTTTTTAAAAGGTTAAAATATGATGAAAAGGTTTTAAAATTGTTTTAATTGAATTTTTTGTTTCGATAATATATAAATCTTGTCTAGAATCAAGAGTCAAATAGTTAACTGAATAAAAGAACACAATTATATTTAAGAGCAGTGATATGTGAACAACTGATAGCTGGTTACGCTTGTATACAACCTCTCCACGTGGCAAATTTGATGGCATGGCAAGGGCAATTTTTTTCCTTTTCTTACAAAAATAAAAATCAGTATATGCGTTTTTCCGAAAGCTTCTTTTCCTTAGCGCTGTTGGGTTCGGAGATTGTTGCGCCTTCAATTCGGTGGTGGCTGTTGTTACCTAGGGAGATTGCGCCTTCAATCTGGGTTGGCATTTGGTGTGCGTGCGATTTGGAAGCTTCTTTGGAGGTTAGTTTTCGTTTAGGGTTTAGGATTTTATTGCATTATAGTAGCTAAGTAGGATTCCTATTTGGATTTTAATTTTATGGGTTATTTAGGGTTCTGTTTTGGATTTTGATTTTAGGGTTTCGTTTTGGGTTATCCTATTCGATGCATGTGAAGTATGGTAAAAATAGTGATGTGAATGGCAATAGTGATGGTGGTAAAAACGAGGGGCATGTGGTTTTCATGTTTAAGTTTGAGAATGACGAGGTAGGATGTGGGAGTGGGAATGGGAAGGAGGTGGATGTTGTGTGGTCCAGTGGGGAGTGGAAGAATGGAAAGAGTTGGTTGTCTTCTTCGCTGTCGGTTTCTTCTTCTGTTGGGTGTTTTGGAGGGAGTTCCTCTGTCATGGAATGGTCCAGGGTGGAGGAGAATGAATTGGTGGTTCCTTTTGATTTTTCGTTGGTGGTTTATGCTTGGAGAAAGTAAACACTTGATGGTTTTTTTTTTCTTCCCTCTTGGTTAAAAAAGGTTGAAGAAAAAAGAAGAACGAAATTGGATATTATGAGAGTGTATAGAAGAACATATATGTTGTTTAAATTGATCTCGAGCTTTTGAGTTTTTTTGGAAAACTAAGTATGATTATTTCAACTACTATATAAATCTCTCTGCATTAGTGGAAAACTTTGAGATCTTATACACATGAAAAAAAGAGATAAGCTCTTTAGTCAAGAGTTTGATCCTCAAGTTTGGAAAGGTATGCTGGTGGGGATGAACTCTTTATTTGAAATTTTGAACCTCAAGTATGAATTTCTTTTACCTGAATAAATTTGAGTACCCGATGAAGATTAGTCTATGATTTCCAGTGCAAAGATGGAAGATTCTCTGAATGTCCCCAGAGAAGTTCTTGACAAGCTAGAATGGAAGATAGAGGATATTCTGGGTACTCGAAAAAGGTTCCTAACATGCAATTTACTGTGGTTGTTGTTTTCACACACTCATACAGTGAGTAACTTGGCATCTGTAACTAAAGATTGGAGTTGTTGGATGAAGGTTTGACACATTCGAATTATGAATGTGTTTGAAGTTTGGGTACTAATGACTAACTAGTCAGAAGTTTGAATTTAGGATGTGAGGTTGTGTTTGCACAATAACACATTTGATTGATGGATATATAAAAAGGGAATGGGAATCCATTGGCGAATTTGTATACTTGATATAGATCTAACATATTTGTTTGGAGGAAGGACTTGTTATGTTTGCAATGTAATTTTTTTTTTAATGATGTTCCGTTCAGATTGTTGTGGATGGAATTGCTGAAGGAAATTTGCCAAAATAATAAAATATCATTATTAGTAATATTGTTATAATGAGTGTGGGTCTGTGTTTGTGATTGAACTTTGTACTCATGATGTGCACGCCAAATGTTCGACAAAATGACGGGATGTGAGTTAGGAAATTTTCTTTTCATTGGTGCATTTGCATTTGGCAGCTCTACAGCATGTTTCCTAAAGCAACTTCTACTAACGGCCAATTTGGCAGCTCTACAAAGTTTTATGTTTAGGGAAAAATTAGTTCCTTTATCACTTATGGATATCTGTGTGGGATTGGGATTGCGTGTTGAGGGGAAGTTGTAAATTTACAGGATGATACAGAAGGGTTGGTGAATCAGTTGTTTGACGGAGGGGACATTAATGTATGTAATATTATGAAGAAAATGACTGATGAAAAATTTAGGCTCAGAGAAAATGTTGATGATTTTTGTAGGTTATACATTTTGCTTTCATTTGTTGTTTTTTATTTTCCTAGGAGTTATAAGAATTTTTGTAGCTTTCCTTTTAGACTTTTAAACAATTTAGATGCACTCCACATGTACAATTGGGGGTGCAGTTCATGAATCAGTTGTTTCCAGTATAACTCAAGCTTCCAAAGTATATTACCAACAAAGGAATTCATGTGAGATATACTTAGTTGGTTGTGTTGTTGTATTGCAGGTATGTTCAATTCAAGACAATGGACGATATAATGTAATGTTCATAATCTTAAAACGACAGTTTTTATTCACTAATGTTTTTGTGCAATAGTAGTGGGCAGTTGAACATGTTGGGCTTGGCAAAACGGGAAATTTTCGTTTTCCTCGATTTTTGCAATGGTCGTGCGTAAACCTTCGGTCAAGAAAGATACATGATGATGAGAATCAAATAAAGGAGGCTTTTATTAATGGAGGAAGAGGACATCCACCCTCACATTTGAAGTTCTTCCTTCTAGTCTTCTCAAAATTAAAAGAAGACATAAAATAAAGATGA
>Ga0123342_1008759_pt1 | contig 12528 bp, 8 predicted proteins | sample Turbeawhitnodule_FD_89960 | JGI IMG/M metagenome (GOLD analysis project Ga0123342, IMG submission 89960) | Root nodule microbial communities of legume samples collected from Mexico - Turtle bean Mexico white nodule | ecosystem: Host-associated > Plants > Roots > Nodule | place: Mexico: Nepantla... | reverse complement strand
CTTGATAACCTTACAAAGTTCAAGATTACACCCAAGTTAAATCAAAATTTAATATTCAAAAACAATAAAATGAAAATATAAAAAAATTAACATAAAATCTTAATAAAACTATTATCAATGGTGAATTTAGATAATTTACATATCTTCACGTGTAATTTAATATTTATTAAAATTATATGAATATATAAATAGTAAAAATAAAAAATGCTGATACACAGGCACACGTAAAGATTCAAGTTACAAATTATTATAATTACGCTAGTTTTATATAATTACGATTCTCCTTACATATCTTTTGAATGTGGGTAAAGATTCAAGTTACAAATTATTAAATAATAATTAATTTTAAAAATAAAAAATAATTAGTTATTATATTAATTAAATTAAATATTATTTATAAATTAAAATACTATTAATATTTAAAGTAATTTTTAATATTTATAAAAATTTATAAAATAATTTTAAAATTAATATTTAGTATTAGTTATCAAGATTTTAGTTATTAATTATTTTAGATTCTAAATTTTTATTAAGTAATTAAAATCTTGATACTTAATGTTAATACAAATTAAAAAAATAATATTTTTTTTATTAATAATAAAAATTATTTTATATGTAACACTTCAAAAAATAACATCTAACTATTACAATACAAGTTTTACTAGTTTCTATACAAACTTGGAGTATTTCAAAACATCCATATTACAAGATTACGGCTTATAGAAATACAAAAGACAAGTTTTTTATTATTATTTTGTTGTACTTGCTGCACTCCACTAGAATTTGGAACTCCTAATTGGACACGACAGTATTTTGTTGCATGACCATACCTGTGATATTTATCACATGTCACATTTGACACTAGATGAGGGCAAAATCTAACAACATGTGGCTCATCGCATCTAAAACTAGGTGGTAATTGAAAACTGGGTCTTCCACTGCTATAAGATTAAGGTATAAAATAAGGTTTCTTTCTATCTTCATATTTAGGTATGCTCTTAGAAGGTTCTCCCACTTAAGGCTTACCAAGTATGATACTATTTTTCAAACTCTCCACTACTTTTGCTTTCTCCACTAGAGGAGAAAAATCTCTAATGAACATAAGAATCACCACTTCTTTAAGCTCATCTTGTGATATTACACAAATATCTTTTACTTTTTTTAAATTTATAGTGACATTTTTATATAATTATACATCATAGGAATTCGTATAATATTTTTCCAAACAATTAAGGGAGAAAAATGCAACATAGAATTGCTTTATAATTTTCTAAATGTATAAGTATAAACCATAAAAGTTGAAATTTAAAAAATATAATAATACTAATTATCGCCTTTACAGAGTAAAATAAAATAGTTTCAATAGTACAAAATTTTCATAACAATATACAAAACATCTAAACTATATTTTATTTTTATTTTGAAAGATAAATAAATAAAATTAAATTTATTCAAATCTCACACAATCTTATATTAGAAATAATAATTGCTACAAGTGTTAACACTCGTTATGCATGAAATTTTTTTAAAAGACGGATGATTTGAGATAGATTAACTTTATACAAATTTTTTTAACATTTTTTATATGTTTCAATTTATTTATTTTATTGATAAAAAATACATAACTCATTCTCAAAACAATTTTTTAAGTCACTTTTAACAGATATTTTTTTCTTAATAAACTTTTATGACATCTTTTATTTTTTAAAGCTATTTTTTAGTTTCCTTCGTTACCTTCAGAACTACTGTAGTAACACGTTTGTTTTACTTAGTGTGGATAGATTACAAATTTTGTAATGCATTGACACTCGAAAATAAAATTTAATTTGGAAGATCTCATATTTTCATTTTAAATATATATTTTTATTTTTTTTAGAAATAAACTTTAATACCAACACCTTTCTTAAGTAAAAGGGGTGTGGGCAAACGACGAGGGTGGACCTCAGTCTATATATAGACTAACAACTTCAATATTCTACAATAAATAAAACTTGTCTTTTTTAAAATAAAAAAAAACTTCAATATTGGGAAGGTATGGCTTCCATTGAGAGTACAAACATAAACTTAATTGGTGGATGAAAGACCCGACATAAATACTAATTATCACTGCTGGACATTATATAAAACAATAAAAAATATTTACTGATTAATCTTGATTCAGATTGAGAAAATTTAATGTGAAAAATAGTTTACCTGCAATATTGAAGATTCATAAGCATTGTTTTACGATAAAATGTCAGTTTAAGTAAGTCATTAATCACGAACTTGTTAAAGTTATTTCTCTAAAAAGTTAATTTTAAAGTTATATTATATAAATTATATAAAAAAAATCGAGAGGAAGTGAAAAACTTGTTGAAAAACCTTTGAACATAACGTGTAGATTAATATGAGAATTTTTTGTTCAACAACATTATTAAAATGTTATGCGGGTACTCTTTCTTCCACACAACCTTTTATATCTATATTCTGATTACATTTTTTAGCCAAAATTAGATATTTTGTGTAGGTTGAAAGTAAAAAAAAGGACCCAAAAACATTCTAATCATAGAGATTATGACATTTCATTGTATATAAGTGGATGCAAACCTCACTTCATGAGTCGGTTTTATGGGGTTGAGTTAGGCTTAAAACTCACTTCTTAACATAGTATCAGAATCATTTCGAGTCTATCCTAATGAATGTTTGTTTGACTTATCTGATTTGGAATGTGAAGATAAGTTGTTTTTGTTTTCTCATAGAGGCTTTCTCAATGGGTCACTGTCAAAGTTTCTCATACACATAGTCAAAACAACAAGATAGCAAACAGTAAAAACAACAAAACAAAGTAAACATTCCAAAAATACCTCTCAATAGAAAAACAAATCTATGAGATCCTAACAACTTGAAAACAAAAATACTATTATGCCCTCTGTCCCAATTAATATTCTCAACTATTACTTCCTTTTGCCTCCTCTTGGGCCATAACATCCTCTTCAACAAACACCTTGTTCTCAAGGTGCAATGTTGGATAGTCCTTAAGCAAGGTGTTAAAGTTCTCCCAAGTGGCGTCTTCAGGGTACAAACCTTGCCACTGAAGTAATGCTTCTGTTGCATCTGAATTTGCCAATCAAGTACAACAAGGAGTTGCAACTTATGTTGATTATTAAAAGTTGTTGAAGGGAGTTCCAATTGAGGTGTCTAGTTTTGATTATGGAATAGTTTCAGCTTTGAAATATGAAAAACATGATGAATTTGAACTCCTGGAGGTAATTTCAATTCAAAGGCCACTTCCCCAATTTGTTTGATAATGTGAAAAGGACCATAAAATCGTTGGGCCAACTTTGAAAATTGATAGTTTCGTGCAGTCATCTGTCGGTATGATCACAACTTGACTAGCACTTGATCACCCACTTTGAAGGGATGGGGCAATCTCTTCTTATCAACATAATACTTCATGACAGATTGTGCTTTGAACAATTTGGAACGTAGCTTATTAAGTAACTCATGCCGCTTTGTAAGATCTGCATTCACAACCTCATTGCAATTAGTTCCTATGACATATTGGGGCAGCGAAGGTTTGATTGAGTTATAGTGTGATGCAATCTAAGTAGCCAATAAGATGACCAAGGACTTAAGAGACAAATCACACTGTGATTAGTCATCTCAATAATCAAGCCTCACTAAATATCAGGTGGACCTCAGTAGAAAAAGAATTGGGTATAGACCAGGACATCAACTGTTCTTTCTTCTGATCCTTTTAAAAATGAAAACATATTGTTAATACTCTGGGTTCTCTTTAGGGGTCCAAATAGCAAGATAGACTAGATTAGGTTCATATAACATAAAAGGGAGTGTTCTTAGCGAAATGGGTTTGTATTAAGCCCACTTTTTAAGACAAGGCATCTAGGTTTAGGAAGGTTGTCCTACCTTCTAAAAGACCTAGCCAAAGGAACAGTTTTGACCTTAGTCAAACCCCTTGGTCGCCTCTCATTCATGCCAATTATGCCCTTTCCTTATCTTGTTTTCCAAGGCACCCATTCCTATAAATAGGGTGTCTTACTCCATGTATTTTTATGTTGAATTTTGATATAAAAGGAAAACTCTACACAAATTGTGTGAGACTTGTGTTCTCCTAGCTTAGGTCTTATCTTGCGAGAGTGAGAGTTCTTCAAGTGGCAGCCCTCCTCACTTATCTTAGAGAATCCACACTCCAAGTGGCGTGTTCACTCTTGTCCATCACCATAAGCTTTCTTTCCTTTGTCTTTTCTTCCATTTTCCATTACACCATTGGTCATTGTGTTTATGTTCTTGCTTTTGCTTCCATTTTCAATTCGGTTCCCTTCATCATAATTGTTTCTTTTTATGTTCTTTCAATTTCGCAACTCTACATCATCTTCACTATATACTGTGTTTTTCCTTTTGCCTTTGGAAGTGAACCTTCACACTTACTTAACCACTTGGTTTAGTTCGTGTCCAGTGGGGATCTCCCTAGGTCTCACCTTATAATTGATAAAATAAAAAATCACAAATAAGAGCAACCAATTCAAATGTGCAATCCTAAAAATCAACTCACATCATAGTGCCACTCTGCCCAGTGTAAATATTTTCTGCACAGCTTCATTCAGCATGGACGAAGACTCTCAAATACTGCTCCAACATTTTGTTAACTACCTCTGTTTGCCCATCACTTTGCAGATGATAAGTTAAGGACATTCTCAATTTTGTACCACTCATTTCGAAGAGTTCTTTCCAGAAATTACTCATAAAGATAGGGTCCCTATCAGATATTATACTTTTAGGCATGCCATGTAATTTGCACACCATGGAAGTAAATAATTCAGCAACCTTAACATTTGAAATGTTTGTTGGAAGCATGCCAAAATGAGTTGCCTTTGAAAATCTATCAACAACAACTAAAATCACAGAGTAATTTGGGTAAGAAGGGAGCCCTATGAAAAGTCAAGAGATATATCTTCCCAGACTACAGTGGGAGGGGAAATTGGTTGTAATAACCCATAGGGTAGTTGTGTAGGTGACTTGATTTACTGACATATGATACAACCTTATACATTCGTCTTTCTCCCTCCATTGCAAAAACCTCAATGTTCGCTAATACTATTTCTCCAAACTCCCTTCTTCTAAAAAAAAACAAATCGGACCCTAATCCGCTTGCCATCAAACGATTGTCCCTAGTTGAGCTCCAAAGTCACTGTGAAAAGGACATGTGCTATTATTGTGATCGACCTGGTCATAAATGCAAGCGGGAGTTCATGTAGTTGATAGCGGAACCCAGTGACCCCGAAACGAACGAGATTGATTTGAACAACCTTCTTAATATAAAGGACCCAACACCCGATGAACCTGGTTCCACCGACCTGCCAGATACAAACCTGACTCAAATCAGCTTACATGCATTGATAGGTCAATTAATTCCGCATACCCTTAAAAGTTTTGGGCCATGTCAACGGTTCTCCAGTTACAACACTATAGTAGATAGTGGGAGCACCCATAATTTCATCCAAGATTGCGCAACCAAATTCTTGGCCAATTATTTGAGGAATCACGGGGCCTTCCTCCTATTTGTGTGATTGATCATCACATTCCCCTCTTGGAAGGGTCGAATCCAGTGAATGTTTAACCCTACAGATATCCACATTTTCATAAACACGAGATTGAGCCTCAGATCAAAGAAATGCTGGTTGAGAAAATTATACAATGAAGTAAGAATGCCTTCTCATCTTTTGTATTATTAGTATGAAAGAAAGATGAATCATGACGGTTTTATGTTAATTATAGAACTTTAAACACGATTACTATAAAATATCGGTTTTTCATTCTAACAATTGAAGAGTTGATTGACGAACTCCATGACACGTAATGGTTTTCAAAGTTTAAACATTTCTAGTGTTCTTTTTATATATATATATATGTATATTCCAATAAAATAAAATAACAAAAACTAGAGATAATGTTACGTAGAAATGTCAAATAGGTTCTACAGTGATCAAAGTCACTTTAAATCAAATTACAATCTTTTCGATCAACAGTGAAAATCACTATATAAGTGTTTTACTAGTTAAATGAAGCATAATATCTGGTCACAGATGTTGGGGGATGTTGTTAAGGCTTGACTAATCTTGTAGCAGTTCAATCAAGAACATGCCTAAAAAAATGCCACGCTCTGCATCTAAGCTGGAACGACTTGTCTTGGGGTTTTTTCTTGATTCTCCCTTTTTCCTCTTAGGCCCAATTCTCGTCGTTTAAATCCGATCGGTTATCTACTAACCTGAAGTACGTCACCCAATATGAATGTTATTGGGCCGTTTGTGGGATCAGAATGCTCGGCCCATGTCGGATCAACTTCCAAACTCAATATCTCAAATTCAAGATCACCTTTCCAGAAGATTATCATGTTTTCAACTTTTACTCAAAATAACTGAAAATAAATATTAAGGAAAGACCAAACAACTAGAACTCTAAAAGCCATGATATTATTTAAAAGAAAATCTAAAAGCTAGTTAAGAGAATTAAAGATTTTAACTACTCAAACTAAGATTATGATAATAAAAGAAATTAAGTAGCCAGAGGAACTTATTTTATTTTAAAAACCAATAAGATTAAATGTGTTGTTTAACTTGCTACTACCTACAATATAACATTTGTTAAAAAAGAAAATTGAAGTACAATATAACATTTGATAAAAAGGAAAATTGAAGTTAGAATTAGAGGGAGAAGGGGTGAGTTAGCTTTGCTTGGATGAGGATAGAATTAGAAGGGGAAGCAAAGGAGGGAAAAGTGAATGATGTAGAGAAAATAAGTAGATTTGAAAGTTTCTAAATGATTTTATTGATATAATAAAATGAAAGTTATTTATTTGTTATTTTATTTATTTAGTTTTTAATATAAAAGCATATATTAATAATATTATTTTAATTTTTTTATTGTATTTATAATTTAATTAATTATTCTATTAAAATATATATAAATAAAATATTAATAATATAATTATTAAAAAACTATCAGTTATATTTGTAATATTGTTAAACATAAAAATAGTAAAATATTTAAAAACATAATCGAGATTATGTGATGCCTATTTTTTTATTATTATTATTGGTAAACGTGGTAAAATATTTAAAAATATAATCGATTATATCGATTATGTAGTAAATATTTTATTATTATCACTTGTTTTCGTAAATCCTCTTTATAGAGTACAAAATATTTATAAAAGAAAGTTTTTATCATTTTTCATAATTTATGTCTTATTTTTTTTACTTTATTTTTCCTTCTATATGCATGAATAATATATAAATAATATATCAACAAGAACAAATACATAGGGGTGGCAAAGCAGCTGGCCCGCCCACTCGCATGCAAAATGCAGGCTGATTTTCATGATCCGTTCTGCTTGCGGGTCGGTCCGTGCGACAGTTGCAGGCGAAGCCACACGGAGTTACAAGAGGAGTGAGCGACAACGTTGCAAAGGAAAGTGTGTCGTGTGTTGTGTGCGTTTTTTTGGAACAGCGTAACTGTGTTGTGTTTTGAGTGAAAATCTAATTTTTTTCACTCAAAGTTGTCATTCCTCCATTGGACCATTGTTGTCAAGTCAATTATTTTTTTATTTTTTTATTTTTTTTATTTTTTGTTAGCTAGCGAGTCAGCCCGCCTCGCCCCGCTGCTGGCCCGTGCGGGCCACAAGTTATGCGGAGCAGGCTAATGCGGGTCAACGGGTTGAAAACGTCAGCCCACCTCGTGTTTTTTACTGCGAATTGCAGACCGACCCGCACAGCTCGCCCCACTTTACCATCCTACAAATATAGGGTTAGAAGGAGAGAGCACATTCAACACTTTTACTATAAGAGAAAAAATAACAAAAAAAAATAAAAATGGAAAGAAGAATGGGTCTTGGACAGGTTGTCACATTAAATACTAGGTAGAAAAATATAGACTAATAAAGTAAATTTCTAATAAAATAAAATAAAACATTTAACAGATTGCGTATAACTTGTGCATAATTTTTTTAATAATTATGGTAAATAGAAATAATATTATGATATAAAAATAGGAGTAGGTGTCTACTTCTCTAGTTTTGATAGTGACGTACAATAATAATGGTGGGTTTCAATTTCACAGCCTACATTTTTTACCATTGAAAATGGAGAAAGAAACTGAGCTGAGATGAAGAACAAGTCTTTGAAAGAATGTATTAGTACGATATACGGCGGCAATTAAGAGAAAGGTCCCAACCTTTCCCTTCTCCACTCCTATATATATTCCACTAATTTTCTCATTCTTCAATACCACAACAAATACTCTCTTTTTAGTTTACTACTGAAAAATGAGTTCGAAGATAACAATAGCACTTGTCCTAGGTATCTTGGTAATGTTCTTTTTTATGTCATCACAAGTGGAAGCCAAGAAGGATTTCAAAGAGGGTGAGCTATTTCTCATAATATACTCTCTCAGATGTATTTTAAACTAATATCATATTAACAAATATTTTAAAGAACACTAGATAATTTTCTTCTTTTTTATTTTTTGTCGTTGTGTTTACTTTGTTGTGATCCTTGTATTTTTTTTATTTTAACTAATCTAATATCTCTAGTTTTTTAGATTGTGCTCTTTTGATATATAAATTATTTTTGAGATTATGTTTAAAAAAATAAATATGTTACCAGGGCTAAAACAAAATATAAAAAAAAAGACAACAAGTGAAGAAAAAATAGTTAATATCGTTTCGAACTAATTGCAATAATAAGAGGCATAATTTCAGAAAAAAAAAACAGTGAAGCCTTTCTATTTATTAATTTTTATTTAGCAACCTTAAAACATTTATCCAGAGCATAATTTGCTTTTTATTTTTTAAATCATATCCGATGTAGTGGATTCCCCTTCCGCCATTAATTTTCCAATTTGTTATCATTTAAACTTTTTCTTATGTTTTTTTAAAAAAAAAACATTTTCATACTCCAATCTTTATCTTTACTTTTGTATTTTTATAAAATCCCTTACCATTTTCTTACTCTTCCATTCCTATGTATCTCCTTCCTCACAAATTATATATAGCTAATGGGTGTGAAAAATTCACTTTTCTATGGTAAATAGTTCATGTGTTAAGAGCTAATGTGTTTGCAGACGAGGTTGCTGGAGAGACAAATGGAGTGGATGGTGCCAACTTAGTTGCTCGAGGTGGAGGTTTCCCTGGTGGTGGCGGTTTCCCTGGTGGAGGTTTTCCTGGTGGCGGTTTCCCTGTAGGCGGTTTCCCTGGAGGCTTCCCTGGTGGTTTTCCTGGTGGTTACCCTGGCGGTTTCCCTGGTAGTTTCCCTGGAGGTGGCGGTTTCCCTGGTGGAGGTTTCCCTGGTGGTGGCTTTCCCTCATGGTTTTGTCCTTTCAGATGTTGTTCAAGGAATCGATTCACAGGACAATGCTTTAGGTGTTGCACATAATATTGGGAAGAATACCACAAATGAGACAGTGCAGGTCAACATAGTGACATATTTCATGAATAAAATCTCGGGTTATGAGAGGTATGGATGGATAGATAGCATGGACTGTGTCTTTCCTTCCATTCTTTCTTAGCATTATACAGATATTTCACAAGTTGAATAAGTGTTGAATAATACCAAGATATGTATCTTAATGTGACTATATATATGATCATCATTTATAAGTAACTTTTTGCTTCTCTATTATTATCTGTAATTATAAAGAATACTATGTGCTCATTATATATAACTATATAAATAAAAAATTTAGATAAAAAAATGTCTTTTTATTTTTAACATCTTATTTTCATGTACCATTAGTGATAAAACTTTTATAACAATGTAAGAATAGCTGCAAATATACTCTTTTTACTTAACCTGGTTATAGAAGAAAAAAAAAAAAAAAAAACTAATCACTAACATTTCCATAAGATAGAACTTTCTATTTGATAATAGTGGAATAATTGCAAAAGATATCGAGCAAAGATGTATCAAAGATCTAGAGATACAATTGAACATTTCCATTTCATCTCAGAAACATTGATGGGCAGAAATGTGAAAACATACAAATTTCATACAAATGGTCGATAAGATGAAACCTCTTGCGTAGCAGAAACAAATATTAAACTATTAAATGAGAAAATAAGTCTTTCATGTCTTTTTTTCTGGACGATGTATGCAGCCGGAAAATATTAAACGATACGAAAATTAGAGTTATAGAAGGATTCTAATATTAATTAGGTTTTTTTTGTAATTATCAGTTATTTATTTTTTAGAAGAAAATTTTGTTTTTTCTAATTATGAGTTGTTTATCTTTATAGAGGTGAATAACCTTTATTTTGTCTTTGTGTGTTATGATTCTAGTATTTAATTATTGATTTTTTTTCTCTTTAGTTAAACCTAAGATGAGTGTACTACTTGTATATATTCAGACCATTTGTTTTGATTAAAAAAACAATAAAGAAAGACATATTTATTCTCATATCATTTACCTTCCTTTTACTCTTTTGCTCCTCTTTGTTTTTTTTATTCATCTATGTTCTATTTCATAATAGATAATTAATCCTATATTTTTTTTGGGTTACCTATCTCTCGTTTCTTTAAAATTCTGCTGTGGAATGGTTGGGAGTGGTTTTGATGCTTTTTTGAGTAAGATCATAAATAGTTTTTAGTAGGGTAGGGATGAATGTTGATCATCGTACCAACGATTGGTTGTGAGCATGACCTATTCACTCCTAGACTCCCATCTAATATAACTTTTAATTACTGATAAAAAAATATAAAATAAAAAATGACTAAAAACAAAATCATCAAAAATGGTGGGCGGGAATAAATTGGTTAAAAAACGACCTTTAAAACATTGCAACCACTATTCTTCTTTCAAGCGATAAATCTGTCCCTGTTTAGAAGACATGCTCACAAGACAAGTTAATGTCATTGGCATTTAACAAAAATATAAAATAATTCAAATGAAGATGATCCTAAATAATTAATTAACACGTTGTCTTTTAATCAGATTAAGGAACAAAAGAAATTTTGTAACCATCTTTAGAAAGATTAGGCAAAGTAAACACAAGGGATAATTTTGTGGGGAGAGAATTAGTCTTAACTCAACAGTATGCTCATTATGTAATGAGGGAGAGGAAACTCTTCAGCACCTTCCTTTCACATGCAAAATACTCAAGCCGTTTGGAATATATGTTGTAGTTGGGTGAGTATCAACCTTGTCCAACTTAAGGAACCTAAGGCTTCCAACATTTTTATTTATTCCACAAGAGCTCAAAGGAATACAAGGTCTGAACAAATATTTTCTATGTGTTTTTCTCTATCTGATTGGATGATGCCCTCTCCAATGCTTGAAATATTTTAAGAGAGTTTTTACTCTTGTTTATGCTGTGTAATTATGGTTTTGTTCTAACAATAAATTTAGATATGTTTGAGTGTTTTTTTTAGGAGATGTCTGGAATTTAGTATGCAGGTCCAGTTATTGTTGGAATCCCACATTAACTAGATATTAGAGCCTTTCATTGTATATAAGTAGGTGCAAACCTCAACCTTATGAACCGGTTTTATGGGGTTGAATTAGACTTAAAGTCCATTTCGTAACTGTTATCACAGTATTTTGCTACATAGGTATAGTCACTAGTGGCCATTTGTTCTTTGGGCTGTAGACATGATATGGTATTATGTGTGGCAAAGGCATCCATGCAACAACAGTTTTAAATCAGAGTTATCTACTATGTTTTCTCTGTTTACTGCATACCTTATAAAGTCATAAGTGTTGTTTCATTTCTCATCCTTTATTATTTCCTATACCGGGAAAGATTGTTCTCTGTACGGAATCTTGCAACTTTTCTTAGAGTTTTTTAGATACTTTCAACAGTAATTTCCTCTCTAGGAAATATCTAACTGGTGTGGAAACTTCTGTTTTAGAAGGCAACATGCTATGTTGCATTTTTTTTGTTACCCTGCGGCGAGGTTTTTCTTTAGAACACTTTGGGATTCTACTATGTGCATTGCCGCACTTAGCTGTTGGGGTCTGGTTAAGTGGAAACCTCTGCTGCAAGAAAAGCAATGAGATCTGACTTAGGAGAAACAAACACCCAAAGACAAAGCAAATTTTCTTTCTTAGACTCTACTTTGCATTTTCACAATTTCAGTGAAGTCTGGGACAAATGTATTACCGGAAGGTCCGATTAGTCGACAAGACCAAAAGAACGTGGAAATAGATAATAAACCGCGATTAACTATAATTAAATCAGTTTAATCATAAACTATGATTAAAGTACAAATGGACCTTCGCCTGAGTCTAAAAGAAGGCCCATAACTTATGTAGTACAAATACGGATATGGACACTGACACAACACGGAGATACGTATAATTTCTAAAATGTAGGACACGGGGACACAAATCTATATATTATATAATTTTGAATTATATAAATTGAAAATAAATATTTATGTGCAAAAATATGTTTCAGATTCTTTTGGGAGCAGGAAGATATTTTTCATGACTGGTTTAAAAGAATTTGTTCCTTATTTTTATAATCATAATAAAAAT
>Ga0123342_1008758_pt1 | contig 12529 bp, 5 predicted proteins | sample Turbeawhitnodule_FD_89960 | JGI IMG/M metagenome (GOLD analysis project Ga0123342, IMG submission 89960) | Root nodule microbial communities of legume samples collected from Mexico - Turtle bean Mexico white nodule | ecosystem: Host-associated > Plants > Roots > Nodule | place: Mexico: Nepantla... | reverse complement strand
GAAGCTAGACGCTCCATTTGGAAGACTAGACGCTCCTTTGAGAGGCTAGACGCTCCTTTGTGAAGCTAGTCTTAGTCTTTTGGCTTTCATAGTGTGGTGAGCTTGGGCCCTCTTCCATCAATTCATCTCAAAATTCCAAGGAAATCAATCGGACATGAAGGCAACACCATCATCCACCACTTGGAAATAAGTTGGGAGGTGAATAAGTTGGAGTAGAGGTTGTTGGACTCTTTCACGAACAAAATTTCGATCTAGTTCAAAGTGTTTGGAGTGAGAATGCATCATAGGATTTGTTTCCGTGAGATCAATACCAAGGTTATCATAATACACTTTTGGAACATCAATAGTAATGTGTAACTCGGTGAGATGAGATTGAACCCAAGTAATGTCAGCAAGGATAGTGGCGATGCTTCTATGTTGAACAAGGTGCTTTGATGTCTCCAAATCTAAGTGGAATGCTTGAAGACCTTGTTGTTGGTTGTGTGTGTGTCTAGTAGTCTTTGAATTTGTTAATCCACTCTTTATGAGTATCCAAGGTTAATTGAATCTTAGTCCTTTTGAAAAATATGTGTTTTCTAAAGAGTGAAATTTTAGCCTGTTGAAATGTCGATTCAATTGGTTGTTTTACACTTAGTGGATTTTGTAAAGGATATAAAAAACAAGACTTTTTTTTACTTTGTTGTCAAACCAATTCAACCGGTTGTTTCGAGAAATTTTTGTAGAACGATTGAAAGAGGGTAAGGAGACCCCTCCCGGGAACACCATAATTGCTGACCATTCGGCGAAATGCCAAGCTAGGAAAAAAAAATGATAAAGCCTCGGATAAATGTCCAACTGTTCGGATGTAGCTGAGCAGGAGCCATGTTAAGCTCATTCAATAGTTTTTTTTTTCAAAGATAGAGAGTGGGAGACGCAAGAAGACTTTGGTAAAGAAGGTGGTGTAACATAAACAGAATGGGCCATCGGGGTCCGATGACTCAACACAACATATCGATTCACTCTCTTTACATACTACAACTTTTACTAAGTTTTCATCTTTTTTACTTAGAGCCCCCGATTCCCTCAACACTCTAATTTTCAAGCGGATGGTATAAATAGAGGTTTCTTTAAGCAGTTCTTTTTTGGCCCAAAGGTAACAAAGGCATAATCCATCTTTGAAAGAAAATAAGACATGAACATCAATAAGCACAATTCAGAAATAATATATATAGAACAAACTAACCAACGCATAATAAAGGACATTGTTTCAAATGGAATTGGTAACGAGCAGTAACAACCACCGTCAAAAAGAGGATATGAGAGATGGAAACATACTGTTTTCCGGTGGTTTGCGGCGGAGCAAGGTAGCGCTATAAGGGAGAAAGTTTGTTTTCTTCGATAACTTTACGTAAGCGTTAAAGGTCGGGGTAACGAAGAGGGAAGGGTTTTATTTTCAAAAGGGGAGGTTTAAATGATAAGGTTTCCCACCGTTGATGGCATAACACATGTACGCACGATAATCAATGTGATGAAGTCGTCCCGTCAAGTGACACTTCGGAAATCATGTGCCAACTACCCTCTGAGCCAAATGTCTTTCCAAATCGGGCATAGGTAAGTGTCCTCGCCTTGCCATGCTCAGCTCGAGGCTGGGGGTTGTGTATTGGTCTGATGCTCAGGGCTCGAGTCGAGCCTTTAAGTACTCTAGCCCAAATAGTATAAGAAGTTAAGTGCTTAGCTCGGCTCATGATGATAATGGGCTCTATGACGCGTAAGAAGTCGACCCAAAACAGCTAGAAAAATATATTCTAAAAAAGCAACAATAAATAAAAATAATTGGATGAATAAATTAGTTAGGAATAGGAATTTACTTTGGAACCAACGAAAATAAACAGTTAGAATATGTCAACAGAATATCTTATGCTTGTTAAACTTCGGAAGGGAGAATCTATGAGTACTACTAAAGGGCCTCAAGACCCTGAACAATGGTAAGTGCAATTTGATACACTGCTCACTATACTCATAATTATATGCTCTTACTAACTTGATTGTTGAAGTCTTGTCAACAGGTGGAACTCCCCTCATTGTGGACTTCAAGCATCTCAAAGCAACAACAACAGAAAAGAAAAGTTGGCCCAGAATCCACCACCAAGACCCGATACAGGTCAGTCGATGAGAACACTATCCATGAGAGAAATTCTTTGAAAAATTTGACAAATAGACTGAAAAGCATTTTCTCTATGGAAAGTATGAAGTTGATTAACATTTTTACACAAAATATTGGAATCAAGGGAAGAAAAGTCATTGGAAGTAATATGAATAATACGTGTACTAGACTCATCTCTTTTATGCTCAATATTAATCAACTATGTTCCCTCTCTTCTCATTAGCAATGGATCCAAAGAAAAGGTTGACATTAAGTAACTCCTCACAAGATTGGTCTAAGGAGAAATAGTGTATTTTAATGTCTGGTTCATCTCTAGACAAAAAATTGTCTTTGAATTTGGTTTCATTTTTAGATTCGAAAACTGGAGTTTCAAAAATTTCTTTTTCATGGAAAGAAAGGACAGTATCAATGGAATTGTTATCATCATGATTTGTGGAACAAACTTTGTCACTGAAGAACTTTCAAAAAATTGTTGTTCCTGACTATGATCATAAAAATTTAAAGGATATAGAGATATAGGTAGAATATCTTTATTAGGAAGGGAAGATATAAGAGAAGGAGAAGGCAAAGAAGTTTCAAGTGTTTAAGATGGTACAATATGATCAACAAAAGAAAGTTTTTTAGAAGTCTTCTCCCTAGAGTGTGATTTGGAGGAATAACCTTCCTTTTTGGAATCCATCCTACGGTAGGAGGAGTTAGAATATTGATTCACAATATAGGAATTATAGGATACCTCTTGACTTGGAGAATAAGGTTGTTTATAAGTTTCAATGTTTGGATAATGCCCTACCCCGTGTCTACTCCTAGTTCTTTGTGAAGTGTCTCCATATTTACTTCTAGAACTATGCGTTTTACTTTTCTGAGTGTGTTTATATTGTATAAGGAGTTCCTTTATCTCAAAGATTTTTAATCTGTTGGTTTAGTTGGAAGCGGATATCATGTTGAGTTTGAGCATTTAAAATTCCATGAACACCAGAATGATGAAATGGTTCACTCATGGTTGATTGTAAGAAAATTTTCACAATTGTTTGAAAGAAATCAATTAGAGTGAGCCCAAAAATTTTCAAAGTACGATTTTTTTTTTTTAAACAATTTTATGGGTGAAGTTTAGTAAAGGAAGCAAAAGTGAGAAAGTTTCAACTTCACTCCCAGGAAAGCAATCAGTCATAAGAACTTCTTAAGTACTAAGGTTTTCCTAGCCAGAACTTAGACTAAAAATATCTCACAAAAGTTTCCAAAAGAAAACTTCAAAATAATTTTGAAAAACAGGAAAAGGAAAAAATATGTATATATGGAAAAGCTCTTAAAAACTAAAGAAAGGTTATCTAAACAAAAGAAAAATGAACATCCTAATACGAGCAACTTGCATGTTTGTTCAATGAATAAGCTCTTTGATATATTTAGTTTGAGTTAGAGGAAGTGTGCCATCATAGGTAGGGGAAACCTTTATGCCAAGAAAGTAGTAAAGATAGCCAAGGTCTTTTAACGAAAATTTGGATTGAAGAGCATTGATAAATTGTTGAACAACGGTAGACGTGTTTCCAGTGATGATGTCATCGACGTATATGAGAACACATAAGCAAATGAAAACAAATGAGTCGTTGACTGAAGCATGAAAACCTATGTTTGATAGAGTTTGACTTATTTTTGGGAAACCAGTAGCGAGAAGCTTGCTTCAAGTCATAGATAACTTTATTGAGTTTGCAGACGAGATGAGGATGATCATAATTAAAAACCTGGTGGTTGTTCCATAAAGACAGATTACCAGAGATCACCATAAAAAAAATGCATTATCAATGTCAATCTAATGGATGGGCCATTTCATATACAAGGCTTGAGTGATGACAACACAAACGGTCGGGGGATTGATAACAGGACTAAACATAAGAGTGTAGTTAAAACCTTCTACTTGATGAAAACCCTTGATGTGCTTTGTTACCCTGAAAACTATCATCAACATTGAGTTTTTGCTTGAAAATCCATTTGCATGCAACAAGAGTTGTACCATGGGGAATAGAAGTTAAAGACCATGTATTATCATCTTATAATTAGCGAGTAAGACATTATATTCATTTTCCATAGAAGTGAACCATTATGGTTTAGATAAATCTTGTTTATGTGTGAGGAATGGAAAAGTCAGAAGAAGATGTAACCTGAAAAACTTTGGGTTTGAAAACTCCTACCTTTGCTCTAGTGATCATAAAGTGAGAATTGTTGGGAATGGAGGCAGCAGACGATGGAGGCAGTAAAGGAAAGTCATTAGTATTGTCTTATGAAATAGACTGAGTTCTACAAGTATCATTATTAGTAGCAGACACGTCAAATTGGAATAACAGTAAGAGGCACATAATATGTTTCAGTATAAGAAGAGGCAATGTTACTTTAACAAAAGGCTTAGTTTTTAGAGTAAAAAGAAATAAGCTTTCATTAAAGATAACATGGAAAGAGATATATGTTTTTCTAGAAGGTGAGCCACACATATCCTTTGTGATTTGCACTATAACCTAAGAATAAATACATGGTTGAATGAAAATAATTTTTTTAATGATTATAAGGTCATAGTAACGGTTAACAAGAACAAACAAATATCTTTAACATAGTATAACATGGTTTCTTGATAAAAAAACATTTCATAAGGATTGTGATGTGGAAGAACATGAGTGGTAAAGTGTTTATGATGATAGCAGTGAGAAAAGCCTCACCCCAAAAACTTAGGTAAGGAAGCAGCAAATAACAGAGTTAAGCCAGCTTCAGTGATAAGTCTATATTTTGTTTCAATGGATTTGTGGGTGTGCAGACATATAAGACGTACGGTGTTGTATACCATTATCTTGAAGATATGAAGTAAGAGCCAAATTGTTTAGCATTGTCAGACTGTAAATTGCGTAAAACACATCCAGTTCAGCTCTTGGAAACAGTGTGTGGGGATGCTCCCCAAATGTCTACAAAAACAAGCTCAATAGGTTTGGTGTAAACAATGTCAAAGAAATAAAATGTAACTGATGAGTTTTAACAATGGCACACGTATCACAAAACATTTTTAATTGTTTGCAAGGTATATTACGGAGTTCCGTAACACGATGAACAGTAGCAAAATAACATGGCCAATAAGAAAGTTGTCTTTGTCTAATTTTAGACTGATGAATGTATTGAAGATTTGAGAGGAAAAAAAAAAGATAGACTTAATGTTTAACAGGTAGCAGAGAGAAAAAGAGAATATGACAGAGAAAGGGGTAGAAGGTCCATAACGGTGATTCCCGTAAGAGTCTACAATTAATTATCTTGAATATAGAACTTCAAATCGTGAATGAAAACTCTGCAAAAGTTAATTGGCAGGGATCTTGGAAATATGATATAATAATGCGTTCATAGGTGAAACAATTAAACTCTTATCACTGTTTCAGTGGACGAATGTCAAAATTCTTTAAAACAATAAGTTACTAGAAATAGAACAACTTTATTTGAATAATTACTGTATTACCGATATTAGAAATTAAAAAAATCTTACGGAGACACTTCATGCTTTTTTCATCATTTTCATAAACTATGAGAAATGTTAAAAGTACCCTTTCATATATTTTTATAAGAAAAACTTTGGGTGATCTAATTTTTTTTAATTACATAATTTAGAGATTAAAATTTTTGATATTACGTTTTGAATTCATTAATCACTTATTATTTATTTTAATGTTATTTAATATTTTAAATCCAAAATGAATTTTTATAATACATTTCGAATTACATAATAAAAATTCAATAATATCGGATTTAGCGATCCTTAATACCAAAAACTTTAACTTCTGGATGTGATCTTGAATTAAATTTTTTTTACATCAGATATGTTAATCAATAATTTTTTTTCTATAAACAAAATTATTTCGGAAGTGTTTTATAATCTAGAAAGTATATATAAATACAATGAATCAGTTAAAGGAAAAACTGATAAAAGCTAATGAAAGTTCCAAAAATGTGTTGTTATAGAGTTTCAAACCAATCCTTAAAAAATATATTAATGCAAAAAACGAATCGGTTTACTTCAAAGCTACTAACTATGTTAGATTCAAAGTTCAAAACATCCTATAGCAGTTTGGATTGTGTGATTAAACAACTAAATATAAAAATATTTTTATATTTGATTAGATTATGTTAGATATAAAACGTTAAATCTATCTCATTAAATATAAGTTGTATTTTCGGACAAATGTAAAAGTTGTTTAATATATGTTTGGTTTGATAGAGTAAGTGTTGTGCACTTGTATTGTCTAATAAGTTTTGTACTTATTTATTATTTACTTATAAAGATGCAAGAGTGTATATTTAGTCAAATAATTTGAATTAATTATAAATATTTTTTTTTTAATTGACGCAAGCCTTGAAGACTTAAAAAGATAAATTTTAAATTATACAATTTAAAATATTATTTTAAGAAAACACTAAGCTTACATATTCTTTTAGGGATTTCAGAATCTCGAGAAATGCACAATTCAGAAGGAACTTCAAATCACGTACTAATATAAATAAATAAAAAGGGTAAAATGGAAAATTTGAAAAATATAAAGGTGTATCAAGCAATTATGGAGGTAAAGAAAGAAATATCTTCTGTTAAAACTATCCTGCAAGACTTGGGCCTTTTTTTGTTTTTTATGTAGGAATTTATGGGCTCTTCTATTTAGATCCCAATATGGCTTCCGAATGAAACTTTGATTGTCAAATTTCATTTCCAATACTACCCCCGAAAAATGTGTTTACATCGAAAAAATAATATGTAGAATAACAATCCAATAAAATTATATTTTAATTATGTTTAATTTATTTTTCAATTTAAAATATTATTATAATAGTTGTCAAATAGGAAATAGGTGTGGATTACTTTTTCGGTGTGAAAGTAACCTTTTCCTATCCACAATTGTGTTGGTTATGTTGAGGGGTGCATTCTTCATATAAAATGGAAACGCATTTTTACAGTGTGTGGAAGACACACTGTTTGACAGAATGGAAACACTTTCTGATGTATAAACATGAAGCATTTTTTTAAAATTTGGTATGCTGAATAGTCAGTCCACTGTGCCAATTGGGTTATGAACCAAAAAACAGTGACTGAGTTTGGAGAACACAGTTACACAGCTATTCATTCCCCTCAGCTACAACAACTTAAAACATTTGCAAAGACATATTTGGACCATGGAGTTTCTTCATACTTTCTAGTTTCTTCATTTGTGACAGAAAAAATTACCAAACAGCCACATCCCCCATCAAGGAAGGTTCCAAAAAATGCCTCAATTCATTCAGATTCTATCCACAATGGCCTACCTCCACTCCTTCAATCTCTTTCAACACTGATATTTACACTCCATAGGCCATAACTACTAGTGGCTCCTATTGCCAACGGATCAAAATATCCCTTCTTAAGAAATCCAAAACTCAACACTCTATTGGTTGGTTCCAAATGACGTGGCACATGCACATGCTGCTAATTATCTTATCCACTCATATCATCACAAACAACACTTTATATATATTCATTTTCAGTGCACAAACATGAACCACACATTCCATTACCCCACTCGTAACACCACTTCTACTTACTTCACTACCTTGTAAAACCCAAAATCCAGTTTCTACTCTTTATTTTTTCTTCAATGGCCCTCCAAGCTGCTTCTCTTGTTCCTGCTTCTTTCTCTCTCCCTAAAGAGGTTGCTTCAATTTCCCACCAGGAAGCTTTTGCTTCTTCTTATTCATTGTGTTTTGTGGCTTTTCCATAGAGATAATTGGATTGTGGCATTTTTGTTTTCAGGGAAAGAGTTGTGTTTCTCTCAAGGACTCCACACTGTTCGGTCTTTCATTGTCAGAACCTAGCAAAGCTGACTTCAGCTCCTCTGCATTGAGGTGCAAGGTAGTTCAATTAATGCTTTGCTATCTTCTTCTCAATTCTCCATTAAGTTGTTTCTTATTAATCTCTGAGTAATAGTACATTATGAATGATCTTATTTTGAGCAAATTATACTAACATTTGAGTTTCTCACGACACCCAATTTTTTATGGTTTGGAGAATTCCTTGTAGGAGTACAATGTGTTTTCTGTGGGTACTAGAGTGTCAATGCTTTGTATAAAGAAAGTCTTTTTTGAAGAATGTAAGAGTTAATCTAGGGATAAAAAATGAGATATGGGAGAGAAATTTAACAAAATCTCAGAGCATGACAGTATAATTTGCACTTTTAGTTTTTTTTTTTTTGGAAACCCAAGTTTGAAGGTTTCTCATGTTAAATGACCAAAGCAATATTTTTATCTCCGTCACATAATAAGTGTTACACTCTTTTATACGTTTGTTTAAATAAACAAGGATGATAAAGTTAATTTTATAGAATTGTTACACCTTTTCTATCTATTTATTTATTAGCTTTTATTGGTTTGTGTAGAAAGATCAGAACACACTTGTTATTGGACAGCGGGATAGTGTATTCCAGTTAAAAACTTAATATGTGATTATACTTTTTGGAACACACGAATTTGAATGCTTTAGCCTCTGATATGTCATTATACTTGTTTGAAATGGGTTTTTGTGGTATTCTATAATCAATTCAGATTTTGATAACAAACAAAATACTAGGTACTGTGTAATTCACCCACCTTCCTAAAGAAAGAAGTTTTGGGGGCAATTATCTAATTTTTGTTTGTTTACCCCTCTCTTCATCAGAGGGAATTCCAGCAAAAAATTGGTGCTGTGAGGGCGGAGACAGTGGCTACAGCCTCTCCAGCAGTCACCAAGTCTACACAAGAAGGCAAGAAAACACTGAGGAAAGGTAGTGTTGTGATAACTGGGGCTTCCTCTGGATTAGGCCTGGCCACTGCTAAGGCTTTGGCTGAGACAGGAAAATGGCATATAATAATGGCCTGCAGGGATTACCTCAAAGCTGCAAGAGCTGCAAAATCTGCTGGCATGGCTAAGGAAAACTACACCATCATGCACTTGGACCTTGCCTCTCTTGACAGTGTCCGCCAATTTGTTGATAACTTCAGAAGATCAGAAATGCCACTAGATGTGTTGGTTTGCAATGCTGCCGTTTACTTGCCAACTGCTAAGGAACCTACATTCACTGCTGAAGGCTTTGAACTTAGTGTTGGAACAAACCATCTAGGACATTTCCTCCTTGCTCGCTTGTTGCTTGAGGACTTGAGAAAATCTGATTACCCTTCAAAGCGCATGATCATTGTTGGTTCAATCACTGGTCAGTTTATTAGCATGTTTATTGAGAATTATAGTCTATTAGCAGTTTATCACACATTATTTGGTTTCATTTTTTGTGCTGATTGTGTGGTTTCAACAGGGAACACCAACACATTGGCTGGTAATGTACCTCCCAAGGCTAACCTTGGTGACTTGAGGGGACTTCAGGGTGGTTTGAATGGGCTAAACAGTTCAGCCATGATTGATGGTGGAGACTTTGATGGTGCCAAGGCATACAAGGACAGCAAAGTATGTAATATGCTCACAATGCAAGAATTCCACAGACGATACCACGAGGAAACTGGAATCACGTTCTCATCGCTCTACCCCGGTTGCATTGCCACAACCGGCTTGTTCAGAGAGCACATTCCCTTGTTCAGAACTCTATTCCCTCCATTCCAGAAGTACATAACCAAAGGCTATGTCTCGGAAGATGAAGCAGGAAAGAGACTTGCTCAGGTAGCAATGCCCTCTAATGGTCGATAATGATAACAAGAGCATGAAGTTTTTCAAGTGTCTTTTTATCTCATGTGTTGTGGTTGTCTTTTATACAGGTTGTGAGTGATCCAAGCCTTACAAAATCTGGTGTTTACTGGAGCTGGAATAAAACATCTGCTTCATTTGAGAACCAGTTGTCACAGGAGGCCAGTGATGTTGAAAAGGCTCGTAAGGTGTGGGAGATTAGTGAGAAGCTCCTTGGTTTGGCCTAAGGGGGAGGAGGAGCCTCCAAAATCCATGTTGTTCTAAAAGACCTTGCACTTGCATGGAGGAAAATGTCGTCTCAAAAGAGTGGATATCTTACCATTTTGAATGCGTTAATGTTGTTTTGTTAGCTAGGTACTTCTTTGCTTTGGTGCAGGGTGTTGATTGTGAATCAAGACTCAATAAAATCATTCACCCATGAGGGTGTGGCCAACTTGCTCATAACCTCTGAAATAACTGTGCATAGTAACTAACAATTTGTAGTCTCGGGTCTTTCAAGTTTTTCATTAATAGTCATTTTAAGTGAACTTCAGATAAAATGGTATAATTAAGATCTTGATCCATATAAGAGCACCTGCGCATGCAACGTGCAAGGAGAACCAGAGAGGGTATTCTTAGAGCTTATCCATCTGAAGTAGCAAGCAAGTTAACTATATTAAAAAGATTTATGAATGAAAAAAAAATCAAGATACTTTTTCATGTGAAATCTAGGTTATTAAGAAATTTTTTATCTATGAAATGGGAAAGATTGTAATTATATATATATATTAATAAATAATTAAATAATTATAATTTATGTAGGTATATATTTTAACCTTTTTTTTTGCAATAAAGATGCATAGAGATGTCTTAAAGTATCTTATACAAATAATTTTATATAACCTTAAATTGAAATGTTTTAATAGTAATAAATTTTACAACATATATACTTTCACCTAATACCATCATCTTATACAATTTGTAAGTAAAGAAATTTATAAAACATAACAAAGATATCAAATTTATACAAAATAACAAAATACCAAATCACAAAAAAAAAAAACATAAGTTAGAAAACATAAATATAATAGTTATAAATATTAATAATGTTTGAACAACCTATATGGGTTGTCCACATTAAGTCCAACTAAAGTTAAAAAATTATTCTTTTTATCAGGCTTTCAAAACAGTCCTAGCTCCCAAATATATTACAATAAACATTCAATTAAATTATTTTCATAATGATAACTCGAAAGTGTTGCCATGTATGCTCATCATCTGCATCAAAACTAATTTTATCATTCTCCTGAAGTGAGTGTTTCCTGCAGAATTCTTTCCATCCACTTCCCAATTTGACAGTCTTCTTGGGAACATTTCAGATTAGAATTTTGCATTGCACCTGTTCATTTGGATCGTGCAAAGTGACATTTTGGAATCTACCTCTTCGCATATAAATTGCGAAAGTCATAGACAAATCCTACACAACATTAAAAAGTTAAATATTTGCAATTGTGAAAAAAAAAATACACTTTCATTTAATATATGTAAATCAAAAATCAGTTATAAAAAAAATACCAGATGACTTGTTGTGCACTGGGAAGCAGTCAAAGTTAGTGTAAAATGCACAAGTGCATGATACGTTAGTGAGCTTCGACTTTCAATCTCTAGAAAAAAATCTTCGACAGTATTTTCGGACAACGTATCCTCAAATATTGTTACATCAAAACAACTATCCCCCACGTCACAAGAGATTTTGATGAGATCATTCTTTTAACGCGTACAGCTTACGCATTTCATCGCAACCTTGACCGATCAAGGGATTTACAAGTCCATATTATAACGTACCTTGAATATATTTCCTCTTTGATCCACAAGGGTCCATATAGAATCCAGTTTCGTACCAAATATTATTGCAAAGGTCCGATCCACAAAAAAACCATATTATGATAATATAAGCATAATATGAAAATGCAGACAAAGAATAGTTAACCCTAAAACGGAAAGAAAAAAAAAACATATGAAGAATAAATATGAGAACATACCTCTGAAGGTTGTATGATGCTCTTGAATGTACCTACTGTTTCTCGGCTTATGATTTTTGTTGAGTCTGCGTTGTTCATTTTGTTTGTTTAAAAGTTAATGAAGCACTAAAGTGGTTTACCAGAGGAAAGTATATAGAGAGTAGATGTAGATTAGAGTTCAAAAAAATTTCAAACTAATAACATGTAAGAAAATTAAAAAATCCAAACTAATAACAAATAATAGAGATAAGATACTTTGATTCATCCACAATGGTACCTCTGAAGAACTTGACTTTGGTAAATTCTATAGATATGACTGCATTGTCTACTTCCCCAACTGAGAGGAATGCATTTAACTAATCTACATAATTCCCAAAAAGGGTGCATTGAATCCTAAACTACTCTCACAAAACAACTCTGTTACACAATCAGTTTAAAAAAAAAACAATGGTGGATAGAAGTTAGAACATTATGTGAAAAAGAGATTGAGATTTTGAAAAACTCTTTGAAGAATCCAAACCCTTTGAAGGATGATGAAAGGCTGGTTGTGCTTGTTGTTGCTGAGCTGTCTTTTAGATAGGATCTGGGGTAGATTTTATGTATAATCCACTCTTGATTGAATCCAAAGCATAAGCACTCTCAATCCTTTTAAAAGAAAAGTGTTTTTCAAACTAAGTG
>Ga0123342_1008757_pt1 | contig 12529 bp, 3 predicted proteins | sample Turbeawhitnodule_FD_89960 | JGI IMG/M metagenome (GOLD analysis project Ga0123342, IMG submission 89960) | Root nodule microbial communities of legume samples collected from Mexico - Turtle bean Mexico white nodule | ecosystem: Host-associated > Plants > Roots > Nodule | place: Mexico: Nepantla... | reverse complement strand
TTATATTTTGAAATTTAAAATATAATTTGCCTATTAATTATCACATGATATTTATTTGTGACAATTACACACTATCATAATTTCTAACAATAATGATACAATATTAATAATTAATAACTAATTATCATGACATTAAAATTATACTAATTATTATTGTAAATTAATAATAGTACAATTAATGTACTTATATATTTGTGATATTATATTATTGTCACTACTACGTAGCATATATGAGTGACAATTAATGTATCACTATTGTCTTATATATTTGTGATATCCTATTATTGTCACTATTACATATAATGACTAGTGATAATTATTTTTGTCACAATAGAACTTAGTTTTAGTGACATTGAAAATTATTGTCACAATTATAATAGTGACAAGAGTACTAGTGACAATTTAATTATTGTCACAGCATATTAATAGTGACATATTTATAACATTTAGTGATGAATATGCATATCACTAAAACTATAATTTCTTGTAGTGTTTGTAAAAAAAAAATGTTAGGATTATAACACCTAAAACTTTGGTTAAGTTAACAATGTCTCAATCATAGTCAAGTCGATACCAAAATTGAGTTAAAGAGAAAATACAAAAGATGAAACATAAATTTGAGAGTGTAAACAATTTCAAAGTTTTTACCTTTTAGATAGATTTTGATATTTTCTACTTTTAAGTAATCTAATTATTCTCACAACATTCTAGAATTTTAATTTTTTAAATTCTTGCCAAAATAAAAATAAATATAGTGAAACCACTTTTAGATGAAAAAATGGAAATCACAAAATAATGCACCAATGATTTTTGTACTTTCATAATGTGTTTGAATAGGAATTTTAAAAGGATAATTCATTTTTAAATTGGTTTTTCACATTCCACTCTTAAACCCTCCTTGCGTTGTCCTAGAAGATACTATTTGAAGTTAGTAAAACTCTTCTCAGCCTTTTGTCGAGTATGTTGTTTGTTATGGTATGCCAAAGTCATATTGGTTAAATTTTACTCCAAAGTTCAATCTCTATATTTTTATCTTTCTCTTTGGAAACTCGTTATGCAACCTAACTGTACATTAAATATATATTAAAATATTAATTATTTTATTATAAGTAAATAGTTTTAAGTTTTATTTTAATAAATATTTCCTATCTTATATTTTATTAAGAGTAAATCTTCATAAATTTATGTTTTATTTTGTTATTTTTTTCATATAAAGGAAATTTATATTTTTTATTTATATTATTTTATATTTTAAAAATTACTTTTATGTGTATTATAATAACTATTACCAACTTAGAAATAAATATTTTGAAATCTATTGATTGGAAGAGTTAAAAGATAAGGTAAACCTAGGAGTTTAATTGAAAATTAGAAAAAAAATTACTTAAACTCCGGATACATGATTGATTTTTTATCAATAAAAATATTAAATAAATTGAAAGATGAGATATATATGATCAAATTGATTCATAGTAAAATTAGTAAACGTGCAAAATGATTTGATTAATATGTTGGCGAAGACTTCAGTCTACCCTCTTCAATAATAATAATGCATATATGATTGTGACAACTAGAGTCACATTCAATTGGCAAGTATAAGTCTATCCCCAAATTACAAGGCAATTACTCTTTTTTTTTCTTTAAATTAACTTTTATTTATTTTTTATATAATTTAATGATTATGTATTTTACCCTTTTATTTAATTATGAATTCTTATAGTATATGTATTCTAAAGGTGATGAGGCATTTGTCTATAAAATAGTTCTAAAAATTAATTAAAAAAAGAGATATGTTGAATAATTTTTGGACACTAATTCACATTTATAATTTGTTCTTAGAGATTTTTTTAAGCTAGATTTAAAGGTGGGGATTGTCCACAGGTTAGGTTGGGAAGCGTTGCGTTCAATTCTATAAATGAAGAAGACACTAAGGCTCTAGTGGGATTTTGTTTTGAAGAAGAAGTAAAGGAAGTCGTGTGGAGTTGTGAGAGCTATAAAAGTTTAGGTCTGAATGGTTTTAATTTTGGATTCACCAAGTTTAGTTAGGGGAGGTCATAAAATAGGACTTGCTTAGTGTTACTCGTAACTCTACGGAAAGTGGGAGTTGGCATAAGGATCAAATGCCTTGTTTATCTCCCTAGTGCCAAAGGTAAATAATCTTTCTCTGTTAAATGATTTTTAGACCAATTTCTCTTGTCGGGTGTGTGTATAAGATTGTGGCTAAGATCCTGTCTAGGAGGTTGAAAAGAGTGTTGAACAAGATATTGATCAAAGGCAGACGAATTTCCTTGAAAGGAGGGCGCTTCTAGATAGCGTCCTAGTTGCTAATGAGACTCTGGAAGAGGTGAATAGGAGGAAAGGTAAGTGTCTCTTTTTAAAATTGGATACGACTCAGTTAGTTGAGACTTTCTACTACATGCTTGAGAAGTTAGGCTTTTGTGGAAATTGAATGGATGAAAGTGTGCCTTGAATCTTCGTTTGTCTAGGTTCTCGTCAATGAAACCCAACAGGTGAATTTAAACTGGGTAAGGGCCTCAGACAAGGTGATCCCCTTGCCTCTTTCCTTTTTATTATAGTCGTTAAGGGGCTAGCTAGGATTGTTAGACAGGCTGTATTGAAGAATCTTTTACAAAGTGTGGAAATTGGGACTAATAAATTACAGGTGAATATGTTAAACTTTGCAGATGATGCTCTCTTTCTCTATAGAGAGAGTATCCAAAATATTTTGACGATGAAAGCCATTTTGTGTTGTTTGAACTAGCATTTGGCTTAAAAGTAAATTCCTCTCAAACCAAGTTAGGTGGGGTGGGCGTTTCTAAACCCCAAATGGTCATCTATGCTATTGTGTTAAATTGTGATATCATGAAGCTCTCCTTTACATATTTAGGGTTGACCATCAAAGGTAACCAAAGGAGGGCCAATTTCTAGGAAGGCATTGTGGGGAAATTTTAGAGATGGTAATGCGGAGCGGGCCATGTGAGGCGGCTCGTAGTCCACTACCAAAAAGCGCGTAGCAAACTCATTAATCTAGCCCGCTGACCCGCTTAGGTCCGCCCAACATAACATGTAGTCCACACGGGGCAGGGCGGGTTGGCCTGCTGGCCCACATAAATAAAAAAATAATTATTTAATTTTTTTGTAAAAAAAAAAATCATACTCCACTCACCTATTATTGCAGTGTGACCTTTATTTTATTTTATTTTAAAAAAATTAAACTTAATTTACTAAGAAAGGAATATTTTATTTTAATCATTTAAAGGAGTTAATATTAAGAGTGACAATAAATTTAGTTTTAAGTAAAGTCATATATTTAAAATTTGTTAATAAATAATATAAAGAAGAGATTTCAATAAGATACTTGTTAAAAAATTAGGGTATGAGAAAGATTGAGTATGTTCCTATTATAAGGTAAGAGGTGGAAAGGATAGGGTGGAGAAGTAGGGAATTGGGTGGTCTTGCAGTGGTTGCAGCTGTAGTGTTTTGGTTCAGGTTCACTATCCCACTGACTGTGGTTAAGTGTGTTTCTTCTTTTTTGGTGATATGGTGTTTAGAGCTTTGCTTTTCTTCAAGAGGAGGAGATTTTTGCTTTTCTTTGTTGATGAGATCTAATGGTATTTTATAGGTTTTATATAAGAGTTGGAGTATCCCTTACGTGTTTTTTTTTTATTAATTTCATTCTTAACTGATAAAGAAAAACATAATTTTGTTAAAGATATTATTCTATTTTCTGCTATTTTTTTACTTTTTAAGTGTATAATGAAGAAATTACTAGGCAACTATCCATCACTATTTACGTCTAAATCAGTATTTATATATCTCATATTTGAATTTTTTAACTTTAAAAAACAAATTAAGTTAACATGTTAATTATGTTTGATTTGAGTAAGTAAATAATTTATTTCAAAAACATGAAGTGAATACACCATTTTCCTATATATCACTTGCATCACACAAAGCATAGAAACATATCTGATCATTATCAAGCACCCACATCGTGCTTCTCCAACAGCATAAAGCTACTGCAACCTCCGTTTCATTATCAAACATGAAGGTGATATACTTGAAATAATTACAAGGTATGATATTCATTTGAATAATTCTATCTATATTAATTCTCATGCATGAAGCAGAAAATAGTTATAAAGGTGAACGTGGCGAGTGACAAATGCAGAAGGGAGGCTCTGCAAATTGCCGCTAAATGTTCAGGTGCATGTGGCATGTTCAATAGTTTTCATTCCTTCATTACTCTATAACAACTTAAATATCAACTTGTAAATTAAAACTAGCTCTAGCTATAGATAGTAGTGTCTAAATAAATATTGATTCATACATGCAGGTGTGCAATCGATAGCATTTGATGGAGAATGCAATGATCAAGTTGTGGTAACTGGAGATGAAGTGGATGCTGTTTCCTTAACCAATCAGATAAGAAAGAAGTTCCGCTATGCTAAGCTAATAAGTTTGAAAAGTGTGGAAGAAGAAGAAGGAGGAGATGAGGGTGGCCAAGAAGAAGAACAAGAGGAAGAAACCATGTCAGAGGAAATTTATCCTCCATCTTATCCAATATGTAGTATTCTACCTTCTTCCATCTACCATCAGGTAGTTTATGATCCATACCCTAATACCTGCTCCATCCTCTGAGCTATTGATTACCTCTCATGGCTTTCTTCTTGTGATTGTATGGAGAAGGCTTTTGACCAAATTTCCATAGGAAAGGAGCCATGTTCATGAATCAAAGTGTGGTATAATTAAGGTCGAAGCCTCTTTAGATTTGTAATAACTATAAGATATTTTGTAAGTGAGTGAAGCTGGTTTCATTTGGTGGAAAATACTGTTACTTAAATTCCAATTTCAATAGAGAAATTTATGAGAATAAACTTTGAGTTTCTGCCAAAATTTTATGTATTCAGTGCTTACACTTTAAATCCTGTTGAAAATGGTTAAGTACGGGTTAGACATGTAAATGATTTTATTTTATTTTATGGTTTATATTCAGCATATTTAATTTTATGATTTAATTCGACTAATAACAGTTTGTTTGTGTTATCTGAATATATTATTGTCTGATAATTTTTTTAGTGAAAATTATTGATATGGGTAAATTTTTTTAAAATTTATATAAATAAAGAAATCACTCACCTGAACATGATTTTAGTTAACGATGTCGAAGTTATACTTTAAGACATAATTCTTTCGAAAATCTAAGTTCCTTTAATTATAAACAAGAACCTTAGTAAGGGAAGTTAAATTCTTAATCGAGATTAAATTCAAGTTTTAAAAAAAAATTGTGCCTTGAGGAAGTTCAATTCTTAATTGAGATTAAATCCAAGTTTTAAAAAAATGTGTGCCTTGATTTGGTTTTCATTTTCTTTTATCAACAATGGCTAGTGCAAACTTACAAAGACAATGACGATAGCAATGGAGGGAAAGCGGAGTAGTGGTGGAGCAATGAACTAACTTTAAAAATGAACCAATGGAAGAATGAACAATGAACCAATAGGAAGAATGAACAATGAACCAATAGGAAGAATGAACAATGAACCATTAGGAAGAATGGAGAAAAAATAAGCAACGAGATTAGGAAGTACTTACAAAGGCAATGGATGAAGAGAACGTTCAAAAGAGTTGAAGAGAGAGCACGAAAAAGAAAGAAAGCGCAGAGAACGAAAGCGTAAGTGGCACGAGATTTAAAATTAGGATAATAACAAGGATACATATAGCGGTTGTAAGAGAAATCGTTGTCTATCTACTTATTTTTAAAAAATATCACAATATTTTGATAAACAGTATTTAGTAGTGAAACGTTGTATATTAACTGTCGTAAATAAGCGTTTTTCACTAGTGAATAAATTGTGAAATAAGTATTGTTTTGAAAAATTGTGATAATAATGATAGTATAATTAGTTTATGGAAAGATATTAGATCTCAAATCTAATTAAAAATTTTAAAGTTAGTAAAAATGGGGTTGATGTTAAATTTGAGGTACATTCTTTAAAAAGAATGCAGCATGTGGAAATGAGAAAATTGTATATTAATAAGTGGTATTTTTATTAGAATGAAATTTTTAATAAAATTTCGTCGTTAATTTCATTTGAGTAAAAGCTAACATATAGCTAGTCTCACTAGGAGTTGATACTTTGTAAATTTTGATGAGATTGATTATTCATTAGAAGTATTAGGATAAGGGTTTTCAAAATATGTATTAGTAGAATATTTGTATGTTATAAAACTTGTATATTGAGCTAAAAAGGAAATTGGGAGATGTAGGTTGTTTTGATATTTTCATAATCCCTTTAGTGAATTTTCAAGTGAGAATAATTGATAAATGATAGTGAAGTTTCGGAAATTCCTTCAGCAAATCAAAAAGAGAATTTGTGGAATTGTTGGAAACCTTTTTGTCATGTTGAAAATTCTCAGTGTTGAATGGATATGAATGATTTCTCTTTCCCTTTTTCTTTTTCTTTCTCTCTATTGATTCAATTTGTTTGGATATTTTTGAAATTAATTAAATTCAGTTTATTTAAGTATGTTCATGTTTAGCTTATTTTTTATATAATTATACTAACCCAATAGATCACGTATCAAATAAAAATAATTCAACTGAAAACAACTAAATTTTTTTCTTTAACCGAATAATTCCATAAAATAACATTGATTTTGGATTATTTAAAAAAACATCTCATATCCAATTTAAATTTAATACCCAATATATTGGATTGAATTTAAAATCCATTAATTTCGATTTAAACTTTTTATTAAAATAAACCTAAAATTATTTATATCAGACAATTTTATTAAAATAAAGTTAAATTTATTTATTTCATTGATGAATTTAAATATTTTGATATTTTACACCCTAACTTGACGAATTAAGAAAAGTGAAATTAAAGTTGGGCTTAATATATACCTTATAACAAACATCGTTGTCTTCTACCCAATTTTTTTATACTAACAACTTTCCATTTAACTACAGGACAACAACATTCACGCGTTTCTAATATACTTTCCAACCAAACACTATTTCCACAATAACACGGTGTAGACGTTGTAAAGTAAATATAAATATAGAAAACAAAAAGTCTACTCTGAGTCAACAATATATTTTTATCTCTATTTTTTTGGGTAAAAAATCTTATATTATGATATTAATATAAAAATAATTAAGTATAAGTTTAAGTCTCATATTAAGTTAAAATAAAAAAGTTAAATAATATATAAATTTGATTCATGCATGTATTCCTTTAATCGTCTCAGAAAAGTACAATTATTCTATACAAATATTCGTAATTGAATGAAATGTTTTTTTTACTATCAGTGTGTTTAAATTTAAATTAGTTTTACTCATAACATATACTCTTTTAAACACTTTTATTATTATTATTATTATTATTATTATTATTATTATCATAAAAAAATATACAGAAAACCTTTCAACTCACGAATTCAATGCTAAAGGTGTCTTCGTGATTTGGATATCCAAGAATAAAGTTACAACTTATGGGACCCAAAATCAATATGGGAATCACTCTGTTTTTGTCTACTAGAAAAAAAAATTGTTCATAGAGTTTTGTAAGTTAAAGACAATAAATATTTACTATTTTTTCAATGATTGACATATATTTATATAACGTTTTATTATTTAATATATTTATCCCTTGAAAAATGTATTTTTTGTTAACAATCTTAGCATCATCAAACTTTTAGTTTGAATTGCATAATTTTTTTCTGACAATAAAAGTTTAACAAATCCTACTTTCATAACTTTTTATTTCTATACTTTCAAAACTCATTTTATTTGTACTTAATTTTGTTTAAAATTAAAATATTAATTTTACATTTGTATTAAAAACAATAAAATGTTTTTTTTGTTTGAAAGTAAATTTATCTTATAAAAGATATAAAACTTGTTTCTAAAAACTCTTTATGTCATAAACTTGCTTCAAGTAAAAGTAAAATATATATATATATATATATATATATATATATAAATTTTAAATTGAGATATACCTATGCTCAAAATGTTTTTATGCATCTTGAGAAAATAAAATTTGATCGTGTGTTTCAATTCCCAACGTGATGTGATGTGCTAGCAATTTTTGTAAAGAACAAGCATTAGAAAGTTTGGGGTACTTAGTAAACGGGGGTGAGAATAACAGCTCTCAGTTCATTTTCTTTTTCCCAGTGGGCTGCTTTCCCATCCAGAGGCCCAAGATAATCCATGTCTTCCTGCGTCACCGAAAAACTGTTGATAGCAATTAACATTTCAAGTCTATTCCTAGCACTCAAATATGTTAAGTATTATTATTAGATCAGAACCCTAAAAATACTTTCCAGTCAAATTTAGGATTCTAGATCAAGAATTAGAAGCAAGACAATAATACCGATAATCAATCAAAGATCACCTCAATAATAAGAGTTTGAACAAATTACTTTCAATCCTAAAGGGTAGAATTAGCCACACATCTTCTATCACCTTCTATTCTCCCAATTGGGTTACAAGTCACTCAATGATGTTTTCCTCTCAATCTTGCACACTAGGGTTGTTCCTCAAGCCCCCTATTTAACCTAATTTGCTTGGGTTTAAGTGACTTCTCGCTTGAGCGCTAATGGGCTCGCTTGGGCGAGTAAAACATAAAAGGCCCAACGTTACTGGCGCTATCTTGCTTAAGCGAGATCCACTAGGGGCATCTTGGGTTTTTTGCGAATTTGGACAGCTTTGGTGAGTGTTGATGTATTCCAACTTTCTCTTTTTAGCTTTGTATATTTTTCTTTTCTCCAATTATCTTCATTCCTCCCTAGAATCCTGAAATTAACACAAATTTGAGAATAAATCGTTCTTATTCAAATTAAAATCATAAAATTTGTAAAAAGGTATAAATTTATAAATTAGGGGTTATTTTAGCAATTAAACCAAGGTCCAACCGAGTTGACATGGGCCTAGTTTGAGTTGAATCGGTCTGGCCCAGATCGAGCCAAGTTGATTGGGGACCAGGTTCAACTGAGTCGACTCAGGCCCGGATTGAGCCCAAGTCGAGCTTAGTCGACTCAAACCCAGATCAAGACCAGACGATCTGAGAGTCCATGTCGAGCCAAGTCGGCCATGACCCAAGCCGAGCTATGTTTGCTTGAACCCAAGCTGAGACGATTCGAGCCATGCCCAGGTAGAGCCGAGTTGACCCGCTTCGAGCCCAGGTCGAACTGAGTTGACTTGGTCCGGCCCTAGGTCAAACCGATTCAGCCTGGTACCAGGTCGAGTTGGCCCAAGTTCAGGCAGAGCCGAGTCTGTCAAAGTTTAGGCAAAGTCGAGTCGCCCAAGGTCTAGGTCGAGCCGAGTCGGCCCAAACCCAGACCCATGTCAAATCAGTTTGGTACCAGGTCAAGTCGACATCAGGCCCACGTCAAGCTGAGTCTACTCGCCCATGTCAAACCAAGTTGACCCGGGGCCATGTTGAGCGAGTGGGCCGAAGTCCATGTCGAGCCGAGCGGGCCTGATACTAGGTTGAGTCGACTCGGGTCTAAGTGGAGCCGAGTCAGCCTAGGCTTAGGTAGAGTAAAGTCTGCTCGTGTCCAAGTCGATTTAAAAGGGGTAAAAATGTGAGGAGATTTATACAAAAGATGAGAGAAAGAAATTGTGAATGAGAAGATTTGTCATCTTTAAATTTGAGCCTTAGATTAAAAATAGTTTGCAATTCTTATTTGTTATTACGAAAATTCAGTGATTCATAGTATATAAACTAGTGTTAGTTAAATCGATACTAACTTAAATAAATAATAAAATAAATAAAATTAGTATAAGTATAATTAACTCTAACTTAAATAATATTAAAAATAAATAAGATTAATTATTTTTAATATTTATTTTAATTAGAAAATACTAGTCTAACTTTAACATAAATATTTTTATTTATTAAAAAATAAAAAATTGTTAATATCACTTAGAATGAACTAAACTAACTTATTAACGTTGAACATTAAATTAACTCTTAACATCAACAATCACACTAACACTTAAAAAGTTAAAAATAAATAACATCAACTTGTCAACAGTTAAATCATTTAAAAATAATTATATATTTTTTTACTTTTATTTTAAAAAACTAACCTTTTACATTGAATTAAATTAAAGTTGGATAAACCAATTCTAATACTGGACACTTTGACGGACAAAAGTTAATTTGTAGACATATTGGTTAATATTCACTTGTAATACTGGCTCATTTCATAAAGAAAAGCTAGCAGCAAGTCATCAATGGCTCGTAAATATAATCATTATAATCATTCTAGAATATTCTCCAGAGAAGTAATGTGTGTTATTAAAGTTAATTAGTGGTGAGAATGTGGGTATTAATATATTTATAATATATATATATATATATATTAAAGTTGTGTCTTATTCCTGACTTTGGACAACACAGTATTAAGGAATTCTTATGAAATTTCTTGCTTTTTATTAGTTTTGGTGGGGTTCTATGAAATTAATAAAGAGCGTTATTTTTCATTGACTTTGCAAAATTAATGGATGGAATCAAGTTGAAAATATATTATGAAGTCAACTCAATCAATTAACTTCGTATTAATGTCATGTAATATGAACTTGCCATGGCGAAAATAATTTTAGTTGTAATCTTCATTCATATTTTGTGTAACTTTATTTTTATTATTTTTTACAAATATAATTTATATGCTAAGACAAACTTGTACAAAAGATATAAAAAGTCAAAATCTAAAAACGATAGGGAGAATATATTGATCTTGGATAGCTGAATATATTGATCAAGAGATGAATTTGATCCCTATACTTTATGAGCTGCATTAATATAATTTTTATTATTAATATTCTAATTCTTCTGTTAATCCTACTATTAATATGTTAGTAAGAGCTAATATGATATTAAAAAAACTTGTTTAAAGAGGCTTAATCACGTAAAGTGATGTTGATCCTTGGTTGTAGCTAGGCCTATATAGCCTCCAACCCTAAAAGGAAAAAAGAGCAACAAAGTCCACGCTCTTTAGTGGACTGCACATGTTCATGTTCATCACAACTTTAATATTTTACAATTAAATATTCAAATATAGTAATATTAATTCCAACCATATCCCTTCCAAAATGGAACGGCACAACATTTTGCAGGGCTCACCAATGTGTTGCCCACATGCATGTGCTCATGAAATAATCATTTCCAACATGTGCCAATAAATTATTAATTATTTCCCCAAAATATTGTACTTGTTCCTACACATTATACAATTGAGGGTAGATACATACACTATCACATACCTAGCTAGGTTTTATATCTTGGTTGTTTGGGTACATACGTGTATTCATCATTGATGAATTATAAACAAATTTATCTAAATAATTAACTACAAAACATCTCTAATTCAAAGCTTTAATATAATAAATTTATGTATATTACTTATTTCTAATTAATATAGTATTTTTATCTCACACTAAAATTCTTAATATTATATAGTTTTTATTGGAAGAATATGAATATATTCTATAGAAAATAACAAGACATGAGATAAGAAACGAATGAATAAGGTTTCTATTTTTATTCACTGTGTCATGAGATGATTGCATGTTGATAATTAAACCTTATATATAAACAATTAACTAAAATTTTAAAATCAATATAACAACTTTAGAATAAAACTAGAGAGACACGTGTTTTAAAACTAGAGAGACAAATTATGTGCAACGTGTAGTTCAGTTAACTTGTTAATCTTATCATACCAATAATCAAGATTTTGGCAGATTGATTCAAATGCAGCTTAATCCAATTAATAATTTGCTCACCCTAACTTGAGTGTATTACCAATAAGCTAATAAAAGACATTAAGTTGGATATTAGAATACAAAATATACTTTGATATCCTTAAAAAGTTTCTTTTACAATCTATTTTAATAATATAATAATATATATTAGAAAATGTCAAAAATTATTGGTTTCTAAATTAATTTTCATTATTATAAATAGTTTAAAAATTAGTATCTAATTAGCTATTAATATATTTAATTTTCTATTTTAAATTATTGGACTTTGTTTGTTTGACCCAATTTTCCTTTTCTGTTTCAGCTAGGTCTTAATCTTTTTCTTATATATACACCATGTATTTTACTTTCTAATATACAAGTGAATAAAAGTTTCTGTTATATTTATTTTTCTCTACAATTAGGGTTCATCAAAACCTCTCTTTCTTTATTACGATTACGTACGCTACATTAAAGCATCACATCAGACCAGGAATATTCATCTTCATTTACTGTAATATGGTATCAGAGCCATTTCGAGCCTATCCTAGCGAGTGTTTGTGTTGGGCCTATCGTGCCACCCGCTATCGGGCCGCTATCGGACCACCCAAAATATATAGTCCCACGCACGAGTTAGCAGTCTCGGCGTGAGGGGTGTGTTGGAGATCCCACATCGACTAGAGATTAGAGCCTTTCATAGTATATAAGTGGGTGCAAACCTCACCCCATTGAGCCGGTTTTATGGGGTTGAGTTAGGCTTAAAGTCCACTTCGT